>JADMIO011711108.1_pt1 | contig 65115 bp, 55 predicted proteins | sample 8958161 | NCBI WGS metagenome assembly JADMIO01 (sample SAMN16585339, study PRJNA669376) | soil metagenome | isolation source: Crop rotation soil | place: USA: Cullars Rotation, Alabama | collected 2011
GCCGCGACTTCAAGTCACGTGAATTCCAAGCTTCGGATCCCACTGTGCTGGAAAGATCTCGATTTGAATTTTGCCAAAAAACTCTTCGCTCCCAAAGACAATTTTCCAGATCAAAAGAGCACGGCTCGAGTCTTGAGTCTTGTAAAGTCAGCGGGAGGCACGGAATACATTACAGGTCATGGCGCTAAAAATTATTTAGATCATGGCGTCTTCGAAAACGAAAATATTGAAGTTTGTTACATGAACTATTTGAAGACTGAATATCCTCAGCTTCACGGGGAATTTACTCCCTATGTTTCGGTTCTTGATCTGATCGCGATGAAAGGCAAATCAGGAGCGGAATACATTCGATCGGAAGCTTTAAATTGGCGAAAATTTTTGAGCGTTTAACCTTCTAACTTCGCGCTGCCTTCTCGAAGGATTTTTTCATATGCCTCAACGTCGATTTTTTTGTTGAAAGCCCACTCTGCCCAAAGCGCATCGATCCGAGCAGCCAAATGCCAGCCATCCAAAGTGGGAATCGAAGAGTCGGTCGCTTCCTTTAACAAGACTGTCGGTTTTGAATAAAGAGTCGTGTCGATAATCGCACCCGGTCGTTTCAAGAAATTCAAATAAGAGATCTCGGTCACTAAATCAGGAGCTTCCGATTCCAATAACGTATTAAAAAAGATGCTACTGACCCCCGCGAGCATAACGATCTTAGATGGATGCACGATTTCAATATCCACACCGAAAAATTTGACGCTGATGTCTTTCACCATCTGAGCGGCCTCTTCTTCATGCGTCGCGAGAATTCGAAACTTTCGATAGCCGGCGCGAAAAAGCGACGCAATCCCGACTCGCGCCATGCAACCTGTTCCGCTAATGAAGGCTGACGCCTTCATGTCCAGCCCTTCGCCGATACTTGTAATGCGCTGACAAACGACTTCGTAAGATGCGCAAAGAGGCCACCATCTCGAATCGCGAAGAACCATCCCATCTGTCAAACCGAGGAGAGCCGTCCATGTCGATTGAATGGTCCAAGCTTTTGCAATCGCCACTTGAACATCGCGGCCCCAGCGCACGTGTTTGAGATTGGGAATCGACGAGAGCGTTTGGTTCCAATCAATATCTTTGTATTCTAGAAAGGAGAGTTCGTACTCAGATCCAAGCAGCGATTGCAGCTGCTCCATTCTCCATTTTTCTTTAGGTCCGACGCCGCAGGCTGCCCATTTCACGCATCACGTCCCCTGGTAGTGTTGTGCCGCTTGCATGTCGATTTGAATCTGCGCGCGCAATTCGTCGACCGATGCAAACTTCTTTTCATCTCGCAAGAAATGCAAAAGCTCCACTTTTACAGTTTGACCATAAATTTCGTTATTGAAACTAAAAATGTGTGTTTCGAGCTTTACCTCGCCATCGGAATGGAACGTAGGGGCAACTCCCAGGTTGCTAACACCTCGGTATCGCTTTCCATCCACAACGGTCTGGGAAACGTAAACGCCAATTCGAGGCTGAACAAAATCTCTCAATTTCATATTGATCGTTGGAATCCCGATCGTTCGTCCGCGCCCGGCCCCTTTTTCCACAACACTTTCCAAATAATACGGCCGGCCTAAGAAGAGTTGCGCTCGCTGAACGTTACCTTCACCAATGAGCTCGCGAATTCGGCGACTCGACACTCTCTCGCCATCCACTTCCACTGGCGACTGCACCGTCAGTGCGATCTTTTTTCTTTCACACCACGACTCCAAGAAGTCCAACGTACCCGTCCGCTCAGCACCGAAATTGAAATCGTGACCCACAACTAACTCCTGGGGATGAAGAGTCGCCGAGACTTTTGAATCTAAAAACTTCTCGGCAGAAAGTTTTGCAAATGCTTTGTCGAAAGGATGCACAACTAAAATATCCAAACCCATTTGCTCCACTTGGGAGCGCAGATCTGCGACGGAAAAAAGCCTCTTGAGTTTTCGCTCTGGGAATAAAACTTGGACAGGATGCGGGTCAAATGTCAGCAGAATCGATGGCAAACCATTGGCCTTCGCCTTCGAGATGACTTGATCGAGAATCGCTTGATGTCCCTTATGAACACCATCAAAGTTGCCAATTGTGCCGATCGAACCCTTCAAAGCGGGCTTAATTTGATCTAAACGAGAATAGAACTGCATTTAACTCCTAACCGTTACCTTCGTGAACTTGACTCATTTTTTTTTCATAAGGAATTGAAATCTCAGGGGTTTATTGATACGAAGCGTCAGTGCGAATCATCACCTTCATAAAGACCTTTTTTCAGCGCCTGATCCTGCCGCTCGCCCTCAAGATTTGGCGAACGCGCGGAATTTCTTTGCGCGCCCTTCTCGCTTGGATGCTCGCGCTCAGTTTTTGTATTTTTGAGGTCACCTCACACTTCGATTGGCGCTTTCGTTTGCGAGGTGAGCAGTCCCACTCCGATAAGATTGTTTTAGTCTACTTCGATCAAGAAGATTGGACCGAGTGGCACGCCAATCGAAATTTCCTAAGATCGTTCAAAGAATTTTCCTCGATCACCGACAGCTTTTACTGGAATCCGTCGACGTGGCGACGATTGCTCTCGCAAATTTTGGACCAAAATCCAAAAGTGGTCGGAGTTTCTTTTTTCTTCAGTCCCGACCTTGCGCTTGCGCCCGAAGATCGATTTTCAAAACAACTCTTCGACCCCCGGGTCATTTGGGCCGCTCACCTCGACAACGAAGGTCGCCCCGTGCTTCCCGCTTTTGCGACAAGCTATGGTTACAATACGGCTCTGATCGACTTGCGTCTCGATGACGATCAAGTGTTGCGCCGGTTTTCTTCTCCTCTCACGCCTATCGCGCACATGGGTCTGAAAATCGCCGAAACGCATACGGGAAATTCCCTGCAAGATATCAATATGTTTTTGGGTGAGAGTAAGGCGATCAACTTTCGAGGACCACCGAGCACTTTTCCGTCGATTGCCGCTCATGATTTGTTAAGAGGAAATGTAAAAAAAGACGCTCTCAAAGATAAAATCGTCATTATCGGCAGTCGAACGGCCGAAGGTCATCGCTATCAGACTCCATTCGGATTTATGAACCGCGCGGAGGTTTTAGCGAACGTCGCTGACAACGTGATGAATAAACGATGGATCGAAAGAGTCGATCTTAAAATCGCATCTGTTTACCTTTTGCTTGCGCTTGTCTTAGCGGTGGCGGTTCTCAACGTTTACCCACAATCAATCGCGTTTGTGTGTTTGCTCTGGTTCGGAACCTTACTAACAGCGCTGTCACTTTGGGTTTTCGACACTTTTTACTATTGGGTTCCGATCGTTTCGCCACTCGTTGAGCTGACAATTGCCTACATCATTTTCGTCGGATACCAACTGACGCTCAAAGAATCGCAAGCCTGGCGCTTGGAGCGTGAGAAAGTTTTATTGTCTGAATTGGATCAGCTCAAAAACAATTTCGTGAGTCTTATCAGTCACGATCTCAAAACTCCGATCGCAAAGATTCAAGCCATCTGCGACCGCTTATTGGCTTCGCAGCCTGAAACGACAACAAAAGAAGGCCTCCTTTCGTTGCGTAAAGAAAGCCAAGAGCTCCATCGCTACATTCAATCGATTCTCCAAATTTCGAGGGTGGAATCGAGCCAGCTGGAGCTTCGCCGTGAACCCATGGATCTCAACGCGCTCGTAGAAAATGTGTTTGATCAGGTGACACCGATCATTCGCGATAAAGACCAACATCTCGTTAAAGAGCTGGAGCCGATGTTCTCGATCGAAATCGATGGGGTTTTGATTCAAGAGGTGATTTTGAACCTCGTAGAGAATGCCAGCAAATACACGCCCCCTAGGGGAGAGATCCGAGTGAGAACCCAGGAAGTTGATGACAAAGTGATCTTCTCTGTGCGAGACAATGGACCTGGCATTTCCAGGGACGATCAAGAACGAATTTTTGAAAAGTTCTACCGTGGAGAGGCCCACCAAACGCACACCAAGGGGACCGGACTAGGGCTCTTTCTGGTCAAATACTTCGTCGAATTGCACGGCGGGCACGTTTTTTTGGAAAGCCAACCAGGCCAAGGCACACGCGTCGGTTTTACACTGCCGCTGAGCCATGCCTAATGAAAAGGGTACGAGGATGAATAACGAACTCAATGTATTAATCGTGGATGACGAAGCTGAACTAAGAAAGTCGGTCGCGTCTATTTTGGGAACCACGATGCCGGAATATCTCTTTCGAATTTCGGAAGCCGGTACAGGCCAAGAGGCCATCGACCGCGTTCGTAGTAAAGACTTCGATTTGGTTTTGATGGATGTTCGCATGCCGGAACTCGACGGCATTCAAGCGCTCTCCGCCATTAAAACTCACGATCCTCGAACTTTTGTTGTTTTGATGACCGCGCACGCAAACTTGCAAGATGCAGTTGAAGCCATCAAATGTGGCGCTTACGACTATGTGGAAAAACCAGTGCAACCGGATAAACTTGCGCAAATCGTGAAGAAAGCCATCGACACGCAGGAGATGGTTTCGGAACTGGCCGCTTCGGCTCCGATTTTCGATGACGACGTCGATACAGAATTCGTCGGGTCGAACAAAAAAATGCGAGAGATCTTCGATTTGATCAATCGGCTTTCGCAAGTCGATACCACTGTTCTCATTCGTGGAGAAAACGGAACAGGCAAAGAACTTGTCGCACGCGCGATTCACTACAACTCCCCTCGCAAACATGGCGAGTTCGTGGCCGTGAACTGCGGAGCCATTCCGGAATCATTGATGGAAAGTGAATTTTTCGGTCATGAAAAAGGCTCGTTTACAGGCGCGGTTGAAAGAAAAATTGGAAAATTCCAGCTCGCCAACAAAGGGACGATTTTCTTAGACGAGATCGGCGAACTCAAAACCGACATGCAGGTAAAACTCCTGCGCATTCTTCAAGAGCGAAAGTTCGTTCCGGTCGGCGGTAACCGCGAAGTTGCGACCAACACTCGAATTGTGGCGGCGACCAATCGCAATCTTGAAAAGCTAATTGAAGAAGGCGATTTCCGCGAAGATCTCTTTTATCGTCTCAACGTTATGCCGATCTACTTGCCACCTTTGCGCGAGCGATTGGACGATTTGGAAAATTTGATTTCTTATTTCGTTCGTAAATATAACCGCAAGCTCAGTCGTAATATTCAAGGGTTCAGCGATGAATCGATCGAGATTTTGCGCCGCTACCGCTGGCCAGGCAACATCCGCGAACTCGAGAATTTGATCGAACGTTGTTTCATCATGGAAAACACTTCGCGTATCGAAGCATCGGCTTTGCCCGACAACATTCGCACTTACTCGCAAGGCAATGTGGCGATCGATCTTCCGGGTACTTATCAAGGGCCTCTCGATTTTGATCGCTTCAAAGAGCAAACCGAAAAAGAGTTCATCATGCAGGCTTTGCGAGCGAACCGCGGACGAATCAACCAAACGGTCGCGCACGCGAACATTCCGAAAAACACGCTTCTTCGTAAGATTAAGAAGTATCAGATCAATGTAAAAGAACTCGGGGAAGAGTAGATCACTCTACGGAAACATGCATGGAAGCGGTGGCGGATTGCGCAGTGACTGGCGAAGTCGCGATAACAACGATCTCTGCTCCCGCGCCCATATCTTTCACGGTTAAAACATTCGAGCGATCACCCACCAACTGGCCGTTTAAGTACCAATCGTAGACAATCGAATTGCCATCTGCATCGATCGCCACCGCCACAAAGCGTGCGGGTGCACCGGCTCGAACGACCGATGGACCATTCATACTCACGACAACCGAACTTTGTGGGACTTGTGACATTTTAGAATTGATGCCGCCGCCTGCTCCGTACGCTCCCATACTTACATCGTCTATCTTTGAGCAGTTTTGGAAGCCAAGGAGGCAGAGGCCACTCGAAAAAGCAATAACTGCAACGTAACTTCTTCGTTTCAGCATGACTATATATTCGGATTTTTTCGTCGAACTCTTAAGCGGTACCCGATTCCAACTTTGAGACAGCGGACTCCACTTGCTGGTACGACAAACCCCGCATACACGCGTGCGTCCCGATTGGGCACTTCTTACCGCCGTGAGCGGCGCAAGGGCGACAGTTGAGATCGAGTTGCACGACTGTGGACTTGTCATTCCAAGGACGGAAGCCAAATTCTAAAACAGTCGGACCAAAAATTGCGACAGTCGGCAAACCCGCAACCGAAGCCGAGTGCATCGCTCCACTGTCGTTGGAAATCAAAACTTTTCCGGTCGTGAAATTTTGAATGAGTTCGGGAATAGTTGTTTTTCCCGCCAAACTTTTTACACCCGCTTCGTTCGCAATCGACTCACAAAGTTCGCGCTCAGATGGACTTCCGACAAAAATAACGTCGTGCCCTTTTGCCTTTAAGCTCTTGGCAAGATCTCGAAAACCTTCTCGCGACCACATTTTTGTCGGCCAAACACTACCGGGCGCAATGAAGATTTTAGGAGGTCCTTCGCTATTGCCTCTTTCAGGATGACGAAGGCGCATCGAAGCCCATTCAGGAATCGGCGTCTGCAATTTTACTTCGGTTCGAGCGGTCGAATTTGAAATCGCTTTTTCATCAAGATCACGTGCCCACACTTTTGCAAACTCTGGATTCACCGCGCGCAAGAGAGAAAGTTGTCTCAAAGCATCCGGCAAATGCATCGGTCTTTCGGTGCGAATTGAAAACGCCCAAAAGTTCCACCATTTTTTAAACCCGACCGAAAATTCTTTCACTTTCAAGGAACGAACCCAAAACGCGGTCCGATAAGATTCATGAGGACAAAAAATGCGCGACCATTCTCTCGCTCGCAATTTTTGAAGCGCTTCTGCGGCCGACGCTTTGTTCTTTTTGTTTACTTCGATGACTTCATCGACCAATTTTTCTTTCAGAAAAAGTTCGCCGAGCCCTGATCGACAAAGCAATACAATTGGATCATTGGGATAGTAACGACGAATTTGTTTTATTAAGGGGATGGAGAGGAGGAGATCGCCGGGGAATGCGGTTTGGACGACGAGCTGAGCCATTGATTTGCTTCAAGACCTTTCTCTACACCATTCAATACCTGATTGGGATCGACGAGATCGTAGCACATTGGGTTTTTATCGCAAGTCCTCTTCCAGCATGGAGAGCACGTCGCTTGAGTACGAATAACAACGCCGCGATCATATAGATCGATTTCGTGCGCACATGTGGGGCCAAACCACGCGACAGTCCATTTCTTCATCGCAATTGCCATGTGCATTCCGAGGCTGTCGCCGGTCACCACGATATCGCAGGCTTCCACCGACATCATGCCATCACGTAACCCAGCCGTCGTCGGCGAGGACACAACGCTCAAGCCTTTCGCGATTTCCAAATTTCGAGTTTCATCTTCTGGCCCGCCCAGCAAAACGATTCGTATTTTTTGTCCAAATTTTTGTTGCAAGCTAAGGATGAGCTTTCGCTGGTATTCAACGGTCAGTTTCTTATAAGGAATCACACCACTACAACCCGTGTTCAGACCGACGAGTATTTGCTTCTTAGGTGCCCACAGCTCACGACGCGTTCGAATCATTTCCTGCTCGAGAGGCGTGAAATGGTAACTGTATTCTTCGCGCTTAAATTCACCAAGTTTCAAAGCTTCGTGGACCAATTGAGTTTCAGCTTTTTTGTTGTCAAAAAATTTCTTTTGATTCGAAAGACCAATTTCCCAAAGCTCACGTGCTTCCGGATTCGCAGGAAGAATCGCGCCCGTCACATCATCCGTTTTAAATCCTCGAAGTTCTCGGTGTGGAATCGACTTCGCAATCCCGGCCGCCAGCATCGATTTGTCGATACAGAAAATGACGTCGGCTTTCATCGATTTCCATAAAATTTGATGTTCCAGGTCTACTGTGTAGACTCGATCGATCAGAGGATGGTTTTGTAAGAGCCTGTGGGCTGGTGCCTGAGTGATCCAAGTCACTTTTGATTTTGGAAAGGCGCGATGGATCGCTGGCAACAAAGATGTGCTTCGAAGAACCGCGCCTAAAGCACCCAAATGGACGATGACAACGTTGTGTCGTATTTCATCGAAGTGGGAACAGCTGCGGTCGCAAGTCTCCGATAAACCACAAGGTTTATAGCCACTAAAATGTCGGCAATGTATCTCCGCCATGCTTCTCAGATAATAAACGAGGCGCCATTTACGCTCACCGCGACTGCCCCTTCTCTAGACGAACGACGAGCCAGACCTTGTCTCTCTGTTAAGGATTGGGATTAATAAACAAAAGAGGATGACATGGCAAAGTGGACTTGGATCAAAGCATCTGGTGGTGAAAAAGTAAAAATCGATCACGCGGACCTTAAACGCGTGGAACAGCATTCGTGGCGGGTGACCAAGGGTACTACGGGACGGCCCCGAGTCGTCACTTCCATTCGAGGACCCAACGGCGTTCGCCAAACCACTCTTGGCAAATTCATTATGAAACCGCCGAAAGGCAAACAAGTTTATCCACGTCGATTCAATGAAGGTTTGGATTATCGTCGTAACAATCTCATCGTTTGTACTTTGCAGGAACGCCAACAATTACTTCCAAAAAATAGAATGGGTGCAAGCTCCACTTACCGAGGAGTGAGTTGGGTTCGGTCGTCAAAACAATGGCGAGCCGCCATCGAAGTCGACGGTCGATCTATCAACCTCGGTCATTTCAAAAACGAAAGCCACGCCGCTCTCGCATACAACCGTGCCGCTCGCAAATATTTCGGTAAGATTGCGTATCAGAATCAGGTTGGGAAAAGAAGCTACGCTCGCCGGGACTAAAAAGAAAAAGGCCGCCTTATAGGCGACCTTTTAAGAGGGGTATGGGTTGCTCTTCCATAGGAGAAAGAGCGGGGGTTTTGGGGTTTGGGGATTGAGAACCTAAAATCTAAATAAACGGTACGACCAAAGCGGCTAGTGCGACGATCGTAACGAATTCGTAAACGTGATTGAAAAGTTGTCTGTTCACTGTCGTATCTCCTATTTCACTTCGTTGTCGTTCATTGGCATCATGCCGAAACTAAAGCTCACTATGGCGAGTGCCAGAAACACCAGGAGAAAAGATTGGCCGATTTCCTTAGACATGCCACCTGCATCGCCGGCTTCAATCACTGTCGTTACAAAAGCCAACACAAAAAATATCAATGCAGCGCGAATCATCCTTAATTCCTTCGTCTCCTGGACGCTTCTGAACTCTTAAACATCCAACATCGTGTCGAATGCATACAAACTACTTTAGCAAGGTGGATACCAGTACGAGCTGGAAATGAGAGCACTCTCACAGCTTGGCGGGGAAATGTTCCACGGTGGTTGGGGCAGGAATCACAGGATAAACATCGCGACGCCACAGCCGAACATAAGCAAAATTGTCAGTCCGACCGTGAATCGAGCGAGAGGTGGACTCGGTTGGCCATACATAATTTTATTATCACTTGCGACGGCCAAAATTCCGACCAAAAGAAATGGCGCGAGAAGCCCGTTGATTACGGCGGACCAATAAAGCGCTTCAACGGGATGAAAATTGGTGAAGTTAATTCCAATTCCAATAATAGTTGAAATAATGATGATGAGATAAAATGGGCGAGCTCGCCGAAGAGTCGCATTCAAACCCTGCGCCCAACCAAACGTTTCGGCCCAAGCGTAAGCAATCGATCCGGTCAACGTGGGGATTGCAAGTAGGCCGGTGCCCACGAGTCCAAAAGTATAAAGGAATGTCGCAAAATTTCCAGCAAGCGGCTTTAAGACAGCCGCCGCTTCCGCAGAAGTCTGAATGTTCGTGATGCCATTTTCGTAAAGAGTTATACCTGTAGTTAAAATAATGAAGAACATGACGATATTGGAAAAAAACGTTCCAACCCCAACATCAAAAGCGCGCGCCACAAGTTCGTCCTTGGTACAACCCATGCGATCGTTGACTCTCGTCTGCCCGACTGCCTTTTTTTCTTCGACCTCTTGTGACGATTGCCAATAAAAAAGATACGGACTGATCGTCGTTCCCAGGATCGCAACCAATGTCGACCAGGCCAAACCATTTTGGGGCAAAGAAGGCGTAAGAGTTGCTTTCACCACCTTCATCCAATCGGGCTTCAGCACAAAAGCCGCGATGACGTAGGAAAATAAAAAGAGCGCCAAGTATTTTAGACCACGGGCAATTTGGGTGTAGTTCAATTTTATCGTCGCGTAAGTAATCCCAGCGCCAAATATGATAATAAAAATCGAACTATGAATTCCCGTCAGTAGAAAGGCTGCATCCCCCATGGCCGCAAGATCCGCCGCCACATTGAAGGTGTTCGCTACAAAGAGACAACTACAAAATATAATCAATACGGGTTTGGGAAATTTGCGCTTGAGCGAAGCAGCGAGTCCTCGCCCCGTCACCATTCCAATGCGAGCGCACATCATTTGCACAGCGGACATCAATGGCCACGTGATAATCGCAGTCCACAAAATAGAAAGACCGAGCTGAGCGCCCGCGACTGAATAAGTTCCGATACCTGAAGGATCGTCATCGGCGGCGCCCGTTATAAAACCAGGCCCCAATGACTTGAAGAAAAACTGCACGCGTTTTTTAAGGTTGATCCCAAATTGCTGAATTCTCGAGTGCATCTATTTAAAGACTAGGCGTACAGGAATTGAAACGCAAGGAAACACGAACGAGTCCTCGATAGTTCTTGCACACTTCCTGGCCGACCTCGAGGACCCGTCCAACTCACTCACCAATACACAGATGCAATATTCTGAATTATCAAAAGCAGGACCAGGTCGGTGGGCATTAATTAAGACTTGGGGAGCGAATTCGGACGAAATAGCAAAAATTGGTAAGCGACTGTCAAAAAAAAGAACGCCGAACCGTTAGGTTCGGCGTTTTGTCCGCTTATTCACTTGGAATTGTCACCAATTTAAAGACTGCTTGATACAGCCCCTGATACTAATGACCGCGGATCAAAAAGATCACAAACAATAATGATGCTGGTACACCAAATAACCAAGCGATCAAATATCCGATTCGGCCCTTTTCATTTTCGATCATTGCACGAATCTTTTTTCCTTGTTCTTTCACAGAGAACCTCCATGCGCTCTCGATTACATACGACCGTAAAAGCAAAGTGCGTACCGAGGTGAGCTGAAAAATGTGGGGAGCTGACGGAAAACAGGGGATTTTTTTCCGCATGGTGGGGCAACTCGACTATTACTTCCGCACCGAATGCCACCTCATTTGCTTTGAAAGCCTGGCGCGACGTTTGCTTTTTCATCCTTATGATTTAAGGACGAAACACAAATGACAAAATGGAGGTCAGTTCGTGGAACAAACGGTTGAAAACGGAAGAAAACAAGCAAACCGAGTTATGAATCAGGCGAGCGATGCGGTGAAAAACATCGACACCAAAAAATTGGTAGATCAAGCTCAGCAGTGGTACGGAAGTGCCAAACCATATATTGCTGATGCTGCGAAAAAATCTTCGACCCTGACTCGCAAATATCCACTACAAGCAGTTCTTGGTGCTATTTGCTTAGGTTTCTTGGCTTCTATCTTTTTACGTCGTCGAGTTTAATCCAGTTTTGGTGAGTCAGTTGTAAACGACTCGAACAGAAAGCCCGCTCCAACGAAGCGGGCTTTTTTTTGGGGCTAGCAAGAGCCTAGTCCAGTCGGGTGGACATTAAAAATTAAAGCTGGCTGCGATAATATAGATGGATGGTGCGGCGACGTTTCCATTTCATCGTGCTTATTGCCTTGTGCGCCTGCACAGGGTCTCGCCCAAAAGTGACCAAGGCACCTCCGTCCGACATTCTGCCCGCGCTCAGCACTCCTCAAGGGATTATCGGCTGCGAAAAGATGATGGACGATTACTGCACGTTTTTGTATTCGCCAGAAAATCTCGGAAACCTGCAGGTCCCACATCTTAACGAAAGTTTAAAAGTCTTGCAGGGCGAAACCGAAAACGATTTTCCCCAGGTTTACTATCGCTATGCAAAAGCGAAACTCGACAACAAAGAAACCTTGCCGCCCGATTTTAAACGCGCCCTCGAAAATTACAATTACTTTGGACTTCTAAAAAGATCACTTGATCGACCTTCTCGGCGTAAGATGGGATTGCCTGAACGTTTAGAGGCCGAACGATTGGATACAACATTGGATTCAGAGTGGGCGGCGGCCATCAGCGAAACGGTTTTTTCGCGGCTGGCTAAGACCTTTCCGGGCGTTCATCAATTGTCGGATCGAGAAATGCCGCCAGAATATGAGATTGAAGCAAAAAAAATTCGTCGCGCTTTAATCAGCGAAATTTCAAAAGCTCTTTGGCACAATGACCACAATTGGAAAAAAGTCGAAGACACTTTTTTGAAACTAAAAGTGATTTTCACTTCGATGATCGATTCTCTCGATCTTGATGAAAGCACAAAGTCATCTTGGAAGGGTCGAATCGCATCGATGAAGCTGGCTCTACCGGGTTCAGTAGCGGCTATTTCAGACGACGAATGTTCCACCACGACAATTAACGCTTACTACTATCGCTATTTAGACGTCATCACCGTGTGCGCGGGTGATTTCAATAGCGAAGATATCTTACTCACGCTTGCCCATGAAATGTCGCACGCACTCGATGTTTCTCGCACCGTTTACCTGCATAAGATTCAATCGGCGCTGGGCGTGGCACAGCTCGATCTGCGCAATCACATCTGCCAAGCCGAAACTGAATTCCCCTGCGATCAGTGGCAACAATTTAAAGACAACTTTGCAGAGCGAGCACAAAACCTAAACGTATTCCGATACGATTTGCCCGAATTTAATCATTGCCTGAAGAGAAAGCAGACCAACAAAAAACCATCGACCGAAGATTTAAGTCGGATCGCTCACACGATCACGGTCAATCGGTATTCGAAATTGGCGACCAACGGATACTTTCTCCGCATCATCAAAAAGAAGCTGCCATTGCGAAGCGGACGTCTCAATCCCAATCCGTATTACCTTGATCCCTGCAAATACTATTTGTGGAGTCATTCTGAAGAACCACCAGAAGAAGAGTTATCATCTCTAGTTTACTTTACAGCTGAGTACCGTTGCTCAAATCCCGAAGACCCCGATCGCTTTCGAAAAGCCATTGAGGTCTCGAAAGCCATGACGGAAAAACTTCTGGCCGCCGTATTGAAACTGGAGGGGGAATTTTCGTCCTCCGATTTGATGGAGCGAGAGGGCTTTTCGTCCTCCCCCATCGAGCGATTTGCCGATGTGTTAGGCAGCTTCGCTATGTCGGAGTTTTTACAGTCGGCGCCGCACATCACGGATCGTCGCGCACGATTTCTCGCTGGCTCGGCTTGGCAATGTTCTGAGCCATCGTTAACGAGTAAATTTCCAGATGAGAGCCGTGTCGAAAATGAGTATTCCTTCACTCACCATGCCGAAGGTCTAGAGCGACGGCGCGAGATTCTTTCAGAGCCAATGCGCGTAACATTGAGCTGCGAAAAGGATTTCGAATTCAACGAGTGCCCCATTCCTCTTAACAATCATTGAGTCTAAGAATTGCAATCTACCTTCCTTGGAGATCCAAGGGAGGGTCTAGGTATGAATAAAACATGGATGACACCTAGTTCAGAGACGCAAATTGTCGCTTTTCTTTTACTTTTTTTCTTAGCCCACTTAGCGCTCGGCGAATGCAATCAGTATACGGAAGTTGAAATCAATTTTGCCTGCGCTCTTGAAAATCCAAAACTTGAAAAACCTTATGAGTGGAAGTCTTCTCCTGACGGGAAATCCGTTTGCGTGAGTCGCGATTTTTCAACGAGATACAACTCCTTTACGTTGGATGCTGTGAAGGTTTTTCGAGTCAAAAACCAAACACCTAGAGAAGTTGCGTATGTCGATAGTATCGAGACGATCGCTCAAGCACCCTTCCTCGGAATACAAGGCGACGACGGATTCGTGCGTCTGAAAATCAGTCGCGAGGGAACTAAAGGTCGAAGCGGCTACACCACCAATTTCAGAACCAGAGCCGTTCTGTCCGTGCAAAAATTGAAACCTGATAACGGCGTCTTTAATTCTTTCCTCAAAGGTGAACCGCTGGAAGGAATTCCAGATCAAGTCGTAGAAGGCAACAGCGGAACCCTGACTGTCACGACGCCGCTGAAAAGCCGAATTACCTGCACGTTCGGCGTAAATGAATAATGGTCATTATTTAATCTTGTAACCTTCGTCTTCGACGATTTTCGCGACCTTCTTCATGTCGATTTTTTCTTTGCCCTTAGAGACAAGCTTTAACTCGCCCAACTCTTTTTTGGCGTTCGTCAGTTTCACTTCGCATTTTTCATAAGTATCGTTGCAAACCTTTTCTTTCAAAGTCTGAACGCAGTCCGCACAATGCATTCCTGTGATTGTCATTGTTTTCGATTCGGCCATTGCTGAAACAGCAAATGCACTGATCATGATCATTACTAAGTTTTTCATGTTTTCCCCTATCGGATGCTTGGATACGGGAATCAGTATTCCTGGATACTGGATTGAAGACAAGCGGTGACGTTTCGCGCTTCCCATTGTTTAGATTGTCGGCAGCGCCACGCCTTCTTCCCTTATTTAAATCGAGTAGTTAGGCCTTCTTCATGCAATTGGCTTTCGTAAACGAGCCCGGAGCACAAATATGACAAAATTTTTGTTTATCTTTATCGCCCTTAGTTTCTCCCTTGAGTCCATGTCTCAGCCGCCAAATCCCGAAAGCATGGCACTGGCAATGTTGAACGATACTTGTATCGGAAACACATTGGATCAGGGAAAACTTCAAGTGTTAGTCATTGCACCAACGGGTGTCGGATGCGTTCCTTCAGAGGACCGTCCAGACCCAGCCACTTGCCAACAGTTGCAAGATGGTCTGAACAGAGCCACGATTCACTCGACTCTTGATGAAGCCGGTCGGTTGACAGCTAATTACATTAATCTTTGCCAATAACTAATCCAGCAAAATACTCAGCATACTTTTGTGAAGTTTCTCGTCAGGAAACTTCTTTTTCATCGCCGGTATCGCTTGAGCAAAATCATCGGTGATCTTAATGCCCTTATATTCTGAGTAATCCGTACGGCGAATATGAATTGTTCCGATGTAGAGATACTTTTGATTGATCGGAACATGAATCATCCCACGAATTGGAAAAATTAAAGTGTCGGCCTGACCGCCGTTGGAAACATAAGTGTAGATTCCGTTCACGAATATTTTTTCGGAGCGATGAACTGGGATGTAAAAAACTTTGCCCCAGTCTTCGATCATCAAATGATCCAAATCGCTCAAACCGATCGTTTCGAGAAGATTGGTTTTTACGGGATCGACTTTGATCAATGCTTTGTTGTTGGAACGGTCGCCGCCACGAAGATCTTTTTCAGCGGCGCGCAGAGCCGGTTCCAAGATCACGCTGCCAACGAGAACAACTTCATCTTCACGCACGTCTTTTATGGATTCCGCCGTTCGGCGTCCCATCGCACATGAAGCGAGCGAAAAAATCGAAAGCGCGATCAATACCCGCCAAATCATCTTTTTGCCTTTTCAAGATCGTTGATGCGTTTTTGGATGATGCCAATCCAACCGCCATCCTTAAGTTCGCGGCCGACTTTTTTCTCCGACAAAGCCAACATGGATTTCAATTGTTCGAGTTCGCTTGGGCAGTCGGTGCATTTGTGAAGTTCAAAATTGCCGGGATTGAACCAAGAGTGATTGCCGGCGTACTTGAATTTCCATGCGCCCAAGTAGACGAGTTTTTTCTTCCCTTCAGTTTTGACGCGAAGAAGAGAGGTCTGTGGTGTGAATTGGTAATTATAGACCGCACCCGACGCCATAAATCCATCGTCAATGGCCTGCAAATCGGACACGTAATAGGCCTTGCCGGGTCTAAAATGGGAGCTGAACGCAACATTGGATTTCTTGTCGTAGGGAATAAAATATTCGTTCGAAGGGTCGACTTGGTGGACGTAGATGTATTCCAGATCCCCGTCCATGTCTTTGCTATCAATGTAGAAGAATCCAAGGCTCGCATCGTCCTCAGGTGCAATATAATCCTGGGATTTGGAAAAATGCATTGTGCAGGAGCAAAGCAGGAATGCCATAGCGATCAATTGCAGAAATCTCATTGGTGCCCTCACTTGTTTCGCGTCCCATCACGCTAAATCCATCCTTATATTTTGTAAAATGCTCATTTCCACAATCATTCATTTGTGACGCTTGCCGCACATGCTAAACGTTTTTCGTCTAAGGAGCGGGGGTTCCTATGCGTTTCACAACTTTGATCGGTCTTATTTTGTCGTGCCACGCGTGGGGTTCGCCGACACCCGCCGATAAGCCGCCTATTTCCGTTTTTACTGAAAAAGCGGTTACAAAAGCGCTCTTTAATACGCTCACTTATCCGGCCCGTGTCGAATCGCGAGTGCATGCGATCGTACGTGCGGAATCGGATGGAGCTGTTTCAAAAATTATTCGCCCTTTAGGAAGCCGAGTTCGTCGTGGTGAAACGATTGCGATCGTGAAACACACGGATCCCGTTTTTCAATATGCGCCACTGAACGTAATTGCTTCTGTTTCTGGCGTGATCAATGAAGTGAACGTCACCCCTGGGAGCCTTGTAAACAAAGGCGATGCGGTTGCAAGCATCACCGATCCGGATCAACTTCGAATTATCGTCGAAGTGGCCGCGACTGACATTCGATCGATTCGATCTGGTTTAAAAGGCGATCTTTCTGTGATTGGAATCGAGCAGCCGATTTCTGCTGAAGTGCAAGGATTGAGTCCATCGGTGGACCCAATGCTTGGAACGGCGACCTGCGAATTGAAAGTTTCGTCTGCCGATCAGAAGAAAATTGTTCCGGGCATGGTGGGTCACATGCAGTTCAAAGTGAATCAGCGACAAGGTTTTATTCTGCCTGATTATGCGATCCTTTATCGCGGTAACGCCACATTCGTTCGTTTGGTTGAAAATGGCGTCGTTAAAAAAGTGGCCATCTCCATTGGTGAAAAGCGACAAGGACAAGTCGAAATCGTATCTGGAATCAAAAATGGCGACGAGATCATCGATCGAAGTAGCCGATTCATCACGGATGGAGATGCCGTGACGGTCGAAACCGCTCATGACTAGTCTTTACCAATCCCCTTTACGAGTCTATTTGGCGCTCGGAGCACTCGCTCTTTGGGGAATTGTTTGTGGATTTCAACTCCCCATTTCTCTTTTTCCAAATAGCTCCAAGCCAACCATTTCGGTTGAGATGAGCTATGGCGATATGTCCGCCACGGAATTTTTGAACACTTATGGTCGTCAGTTGGAAACCAATCTTCAAAATATTTCGGTTGAAGGAACGGAAGTTGAAAAAATCAAAGCAACCTACACTTCGGGTGTGGCTGAGTATCGAGTTTTGTTCAAGTGGGGTTCGGATGCTCGCAAAGCTCTTAGAGAAGCACAAAACGTAACTTCGGCCTTTGTCGCGCCTTTGCCGCTCGAAATTCGTAACTCGGTCAATGTAGATCACTGGTCGGAAAGCTCTGGCTTTATCGCGGTCAGTTTTTACAGCCCAAAACGCTCACTCGATGAACTTTATAAAATGTTAGAGCCTCAACTCGTGCCTCCGATTCGACGAATTCGAGATGCGATGTCCGGCGACCTTTGGAATCCGAATAAAAAAGAAATTCGAATTGAATTGAATCCTGAAAAAACGGCGATGCTGGGAATTTTTCCTCGCGATGTCGCCGCTGCGGTTGTTCCGCAGCTCGGTGCTTTGCGGGGCGGAAGTGTCATCGAAGGCTTTGGTCAATTGGATATTCAGATGCCGGCGATTGTAAAAAACGTCGAGGATCTCAATCGCGCAGTGATTCCAACTCGCAGTGGAAAAGCGATCCACTTAAGTGACATCGCTCATATCGATCTTGGAACTCCGACAAGCAATACGAGAGCCGTGAAAACAAGCGGCGTTCCCAGTTTGATATTGTTCGCAATGCCTCGTGCAGGCGGGAACGTAAAAAGAATGGCGGAAGATGTTCTCGAGGTTGTCGAACAAGCCAAAAAGAATTTTCCCCCTGACGTTGAATACAAAGTGCTCGTCGATCCTTCGGAGTTCATTCGTTCGGCCGTGACCAACGTTGTCCACGAAGTGGTCGTGGCCGCTTTGCTTGCCGTTTTCGTTTTGTTTTTGTTTATCGGCAATTTTAGAAACGTCATCACGGCAGCGATTGAAATTCCGCTGAGCATTGTCCTCGCTTTTATCATGATGCGACTCACGGGCATCAATTTAAATTTGATCTCTCTCGGAGGTCTTGCACTCTCAGCTGGGATGAATGTCGATGGATCCGTCGTGGTGATGGAAAACATCTTTCGCCACTTCGATGAGGTGGATGGCGAAATTTCCTTTAAAGATCGTGTACGAATCTTGTCTGAAGCCGTTGCGGAAGTTCGCTTTCCGATTATTGCTTCAACTATTGCATCGCTTGTTGTCTTCATTCCTCTTGCATTCACGAGTCAGTTGACCAACGCCATCCTAGGTGATCTTGCGATGGCGGTTGTTTTCTCTCACGGCTTTTCAGCTGTTGTCGCCCTGATTCTAGTTCCAACAGTCCGGTTGCAATTGATGAAAGGTCGCCGTGAAAAGACTTCGCATTCATTTCTTGAACCTTATCTAGTTCGGCTTGAAAATTTTTACGGCCGATGTCTCGCGCAATTTTTGCAAGCCGCGAAATTGCGTTCGATCGTTTATATTTCACTCGCCGTGACCTTAATCGGTTTGATGATTGGCGTATTGCCGAGACTGCCTCGTGAAATCATCGGCAAACCAGACACGGACTGGATCATCTTGGTGGTTAATACCAAGGGTAATTCTTTGATTCATCAAATGGAATCGGTTTCGGATACGATCGAAGCTCGGCTTCTCAACAAATTTGAAAGTCGAATCCGCTATACATTCACGCAAGTCACGAACCCTAATCAGACGCAGATTATGGCCCGCCTTAAAGACAAGAAGGACATGCTTCCAATTTGGAAGGAATTTGAGACGGAATTTGCCAACACTCCTGAACTTCAATTCATGGTGATCCCATGGAACCCGTCCGAACTTGATATTCCCAATCCTCCGAATCTGTGGGTGACCGTGCGCGGCTCTGATGCCGCCGATCGAGTGCAGGTCGGACGAGAACTTCATGAGAAGCTAATCGAAAGCAAACTTTATCCACGCTTGTGGACGGAGCCGGATCTCGCCGTAACAGATACGACCGACCTGGTTGCGTCGCCGGAACAATGGACTTTGCTTGCTGGAGCGCGAGGAGCTTTAGCGCCGGCGGATTTGGCCGATATTAGCCGTACTGCAACTCTTGGCAGGCGAATTTGGCAGATGCCGATCGATGGAGCGATAGTTCCCATTCAACTCGCCTATCCAAATCAGCGCGTGGCTTCCATTGCCGATTTGGAGTCTCTGCCTGTCGGCGTGAATGGAAAGTTGATTCCACTTAAGGCGCTCGCGGATGTGCGGCGCCATCCAGCGAATCCAGACTCGTATCGAGAGAATAATACCGATCTTATTCGATTCAGCGGTCGAGTTTCAAAGGGATCAGAATCCGAACTGCCGACATTGACAAAAAAGTCGACGGCGTTGATCGAGGAGTGGAAAAAGGAAAATCAAGATAAACATTCGTCGATCGTGACAATCGTCGATGCGGATCAAGAATTGAATGAAGCTTTGAGCCAACTGACAGTTGCGATCGCTCTTTCTGTGATTTTGATTTTTATTACAATGATTTTTCAGTTTGGCGACATTGTGAATTCAGCCCTCGTTCTTGTCGCCATTCCGTTAGGATTCATTGGTGTTTTGATTTCACTGTTTGTTTTTCAGAGTACTCTTTCGCTCAACTCCGTATTGGGGATCATTCTCCTCAATGGAATTGCCGTGGCGAACAGTATTATCCTCGTCGATTTTCTGAAGAGATTGGTCGACAAAGGAAGAACGCCAAGTGAAGCAGCTGTGGAAGCGGCAACCAAACGTCTTCGTCCCATTCTTATGACTTCCATGACCACAGGCTTGGGAATGCTGCCTGTCGCCTTGGGATTCGGTGAAGGGGGTCGAATTTTGCAACCGCTTGGTATCGCGGTGGTCGGAGGCCTTGCGTTCTCGATGCTGACCACGTTGATGATCGTCCCAAGTCTTCAGGTGAGTTATTTGAATTGGAAGCGTCGACGTGTACAAAAACGCGCGATCTCTCAGCCATCTGTGCAAACTTTTATCTGTCTTGCGATTTTGTGCAGTTTTGTTTTTGCACATGCCGACGAAAATGAAATTTCATTTTCCAAAGCCTTAAATGAAATGATCGAGACCAATGTTGAAGTGAAAGTTCAGCAAACGAACGTCTCTGCATCCGAATCTAAGGTCTGGGCCGCGCGAGGCGCTTTCTTTCCTACCGTATCTTTGCAAGCGCAAAGACAACAGTCGGGCGGAAACTATAACCTCACCGGCGCACTCACCGAGGGTCAGATTTACTCAGTCGTTGCGAACTGGAATGTCTTTCGCTCGGGTTCAGATCTCGCTTCACTCACCGCCTCTCTCTCGAATCGAGACTATCAAAGACTCTTGTATGACGATGCCCACTTACAAGCCGAAGACAAAGCGGCCACGGCCCTTTTGAGTCTCATTCAAGATAAAATGCGCATCGAGGTTTTGAAGAGAGCCGAAGTCAACGCACAAAAATTCATTGAGATTGCCGAATCCCGCTATGAAAAAAGCCTCCTCGCTAAAGAAGAGAAAGACAAGATTGCTATCGATGCGAACAATGCGGAAGCGCGAAGAGCCGATGCAGAATTGAAATTCAATACCAGTCGCGCATCGGTCGAATCTTTGCTCGGCCACTCAAAAGTTAAACTCGAATGGCCGTGGGAAAAACGTTTGAGTCTAGAAGAACTCAAAGGCGAAATGAGTGCCGGACTCAAAACCGCCTTGGATTCGAGACCCGATTATCGAGCGGCGCGCACGACGTTTGACGCCGAAGATGCCAAGTCTCGCGCGCAATTTCGAAACTTGTTACCAACCATCGATATTAGTTTCACTCAAAGTGCGCTTCAAATGCCGAGCCAGTCGTTCAATGCTTGGCAGGGAATGGCGACTCTGACAGTTCCTCTTTGGAATGGGTACAAAGACTACTCGGCTTATCGCGTGCAAGCGGAAGCGAAGAGTGCGGCCGAATATCGCATGCGTCAGATGGAGCGCGATATCGATGGCACTGTTCGCTCTTCACAAGACAATTTCAAGTTGGCAGTTCAGCAGTATCAATCGCGATTGAAAAATCTCACGACGGCCAAACACCTTCTCGATCAAGATGTGGCGCGATTCAAAATCGGCCGCGTGGATGCGAACGAACTGAACTTAGATCTTGCGCGCGTCACGGATGCTGAGCTTTTGGCAATTGCAGGAATTCAGCAAGCGCATCTTGCTTTTATGCAATTACAGCACGCTTTTGGCCGAAGAGTTCCATAACGACACAATTTCAATTCGTCATCCTGAAAAAAGCGGAAGCGAAGGATCCCCGTTTCACATTGAAACGGATCGTTCAATTTTTGGTCCATTTTTTCCGATAAATATATAGATACCAGTAAATTAACTGAGCGGGATGTTGGTGGATCTTCGTAATAAACTCTTAATGTTTATTCTGACAGCTTTGTTTGTGGCAATTTCTTTGCCTTCACAAGCATTTGCAGCTTTCACCGCCGGCATCACTTATCACGGAAGAATTCTAAAGCCGGATAACACTCCTGAAGTAGATCCGTCCGTTCAGTTCAAAATCCAAATCTACACGCCCGGGACAGAAAACTGTTTGATGTATGAGGAGCGCCAGACAAAAGATTTGAGCGCATCTTTGGGCGCGTTTTCTATCACCATCAACGACGGGTCGGGCGCGCGGGTTGACACAAGCGGATTTCAATTGGATCAGATTTTTGCCAATCGATCAGGCTCTACACTTACATTCCCGGGTGGAACTTGCAGCATCGGCACAACTTACAACCCAAGCGCGGCGGACGGACGAAAATTCACCGTGTCTTTCAAAGATAGCACGATGGCCACATGGGAACCGCTGCCAGCTCAATCGATCAACTTTGCCCCTTCTGCCATCGAAGCCTATCAAGTCGGCGGATTTCCATCTTCATCTTTACTTCGCGTTGAAAACGGCGCCGGCCCACAAAACGTGGCGTCTCTCACTCCAGCTCAAGCGGCCGCGTTGGTTGCACTTTCGAACGGTTCATCCACGGCATACGTGCAATCGGGTTCCAATGGCGCAAGTCTTCCGTCTTTCGCGGCGAATCCCGCCTCACCTGCTGCGGGCCAAGTTTGGTATGACTCCGTCGGTAAAGTTGTCAAATACTACGACGGCACATCCGTTCAGACAGTTGGTTCAGGCGGAGCCGTCAGTGGTAACTCGATCACCTCGGGAACCATCGGTGGTTCAACTTCGATGAACACGACCGGCACAGTGACCGCAGCAAGTGTCAGTTCAACGACCGACAGCACGAACGCTCTCCGACTTTTCGAAAATACGAATACACATAAAGTCACAGTTACGGTCCCCGCTTCGTTGGCTGCAGACTATGCATTACAACTTCCAGGGGCAGCTCCCACGACGACAAATCAATTTTTAGTTTCGAGCACCGCGGGCGTGACCTCGTGGTCATCCAACATGGTGATCGATGCAACCGGGAATGTCGGGATCGGAACGACGGCACCTCAGTATCCTTTGGACATTTCGCGAGCGGCTGTGGCATCGACCGACACTCTTTTTCGACTCACCAACACGGGAACTATGGGCGATAACCTCGCGTCTTTTGCTGAAACAGCAAACAGTAGCGCCGTTAACGTTGTTAACGGAGGTCTGACCACGTGGGGTATGAATTTAAATCTAGTCTCAGGAAACAACGACATCACTTTCTCTGCGCCCCTCGGCTCGGAACGCATGCACATTAGCAATAGCGGCAACGTCGGGATCGGAACCACAGCGCCCGCTACGCCACTTGAAGTGACTCGTGACGCACCAGGAACAGTTTCAACGGTGGGGACTGCGGTGACTGGAACTGGCACAACATTCTTGTCGACTTTTAAGGTCGGCGATTCCATCTACATCTATGGTCAAAATCGAACAGTCGCTGCTATTGCGAGTGACACCGCTCTAACAATTAACTCAGCCTTGCCAAGCAACGCGACCAATCTTGGATACACCAGAGCGCAGGCAAGATTCGACGGAACTGTCGAAATTCAAGGATCGGGTCCCTCTGCAAACATAGGGTCGCCTTCGCCTCTTGATTTACTTGTATTGAGAAATACCTCTGCGGTTCAACCATGGACCCACGGTACCGGAATTCGGTTTGAAACAACGAATGGAACATTCGCAGGTCGAATTGCCACAGCCGGAAACGGTGGCATTCCAAACGCCGATATGTATTTCCAGACAACCGGCTCGAATCCAGCCATGATCTTGGGTCAAGGCGGCACTGTCGGTTTCGGATCAGGTAGTTGGTCAATGGGTAACGGAACTGCATTCGATATTAACAACCAAATGACTGCCGCAGCCGGGGTCGCCAACGGCGTCCGAACAAGACAAACGCTCACGGCCACGGCGAACAACGACGTCTTAAATGGACTCTATCTCAATCCAACATTTACAGATGGTGCATTTACTGGCGTTACCCATAATGGACTTATCGTAGTGTCAGGAAACGTCGGCGTTGGAACGACAACTCCGGCCGGAAATTTAGCGATCGATAACGCCGGTCACAACGCGACTCTTTGTTTGAACGGCGGTTGCGTCTCCACTCTGAGCGCTGGTGGCGGATCGCAATCTTCGAACACGAATTTCGTTTTGAATTCCAATGCCGATGGATCTGGTTCAGACGGCGGTTTCAATTTTCAATCGAACGGTTCTTCAATTTTACAAGTCTCGAATTCTGGCGCTATCACGACATATGGAAATATCACCGGCAACTCGGCCCTCGCCATCTCGGCTGGTGGCGCAAACCAAAATTTAGTTCTTAACTCTTCAGGCACAGGAACTGTGAATGTTGGCACAGGAAACGGAACAGGTCTCGCAGTTCTTGATCCAGGTGCTGGAACTGCGAACTATGTCACCGTAAAAGGTGCAGCCGCAGGAAATGCTCCTGTCATTGGAACAGCTGGCACTGATGCGAACATCAATCTTTCTCTCACACCAAAAGGATCCGGCGATGTTTCGATCACAACTGGTAATGTTCTGATCGATGGCGGAACAACTGTGGGTGCCGGCATCGCCAATCTCAAAGGGATCTACACTTTACGTACAGATGAAACGAAACCTTACGGTCTTTACATGGGCAGCTCGTCGATCAATGATTGGTCGATGTATATGCCGGCAAGCTCACCAGATTTAAGATTTTACTCCGAGACCGCTGCCGGCGATGTGGTCACAATTACTGGCGCTGGGAGGGTCGGTTTCGGAACTACTACGCCCTACGCTCCTTTCCAAATGCAAGGATCTGGCGCAGCTGTCGGCACCGGCGCTGTCTTTGACAATGCTAACGCTCCGATTTTAAAAATGGGCTCGACTCCTAACGCGGCTGTGATTGGATCAAATAACTGGTCATCTAAACCAATTCTGTTTAATATTAACATGAATTTGAACAATGACTTTTCCAGTGGCACTTCCGCGATGGCCATTGCCTCAAACGGAAATGTCGGGATTGGCACTACAACGCCAACATATAATGTTTCACTGAGCGGTCAGTCGGCGCAAACGATTGGCATGGAACGATCCTCGTTAAATGCCGGCAGCGATCTTACGATATCGGCGGGCAGTGCTCAGGTAGGCTCGACAAATAAAAAAGGTGGAAACCTCGTTCTTCAAGCCGGTACCAACACTGGAAATTCCGCTACGACAGATACGGCCATTTTATTTCAAGTTCCTCCTTTTAATAACGGCGCGGCGACTTCGGACGCAACTCCTGTCAACATGGCGGGCATTAATCGATATGGTCTCGCGATCGGTCTCAACGCAGCGAACAGCCAATACGGCTTACTCCAAGTAGCCGGCTATCAAGGACCGCATGGAGTATTCATCGGCGACAACGCAACTGAGGGCACACCATCCTCGCAACATGGAGGAACGATTGAGCTCCTGCATGGTTGGGGTTCCGGTGAAGGACCTGTCAACGTCAACTCCGTCGCGGGCGATATCCAATTTTCGGTCATCGACTCCACATGGAACCACGGAATTACAGCTGACATTTCGTCCGTCGCAACGAATGTTACTCATGGCAGTGTCGCGGGAAATCTTCAGTTCATGACGAGCAATGGGGGTGCGCTGTCGACCAAAATGTTGATCGACAATGCAGGGTACGTCGGGATCGGAACGATTACCCCAGCCGGTAACCTCGCGATCGACAACACCGGCCACAACGCGACTCTTTGTTTGAACGGAGGATGCGTTTCTACACTTAGCGCCGGCGGTGGCTCGCAATCTTCGAACACGAATTTCGTTTTGAATTCCAATGCCGATGGATCTGGTTCAGACGGTGGATTTAATTTTCAATCGAACGGTTCTTCAATTTTACAAATCTCGAACTCTGGCGCGATCACGACTTACGGAAATATTACGGGCAACTCAGCACTCGCCGTTTCGGCCGGTGGCGCAAACCAAAACTTAGTTCTCAACTCTTCTGGCACAGGAACTGTAAATGTCGGTACCGGAAACGGGACGGGCCTCGCGGTTCTTGACCCGGGTGCAGGATCCGCAAACTATGTAACAGTTAAGGGTGCGGCCGCTGGAAACGCTCCTGTTATTGGAACTGCAGGATCGGATGCGAACATCAATCTTGTTCTTATTCCAAAAGGAACGGGCGGTGTCGGTATCGGCACGACAAGTCCTTTAAATAGCTTGGATGTCAAAGGGACTTCAGCGACAGCCGACGTGAATGTGATCCGCGCCCAAGCCAATGCAACTTCAAACGGCGTCTATGTTGTAGCAGAGAACACGAATGCCACCAGTCACCAAGCTGGTTATAAGATCTCCTACGGAGGGGCGGACAGGTGGGCCATTCAAAATGATACTTCTGCCAATGGCACTGACAATTTTGGCATTTATTCAAATAACGTTTCTAAAGTAGTTTTTGACATTAGTGCAGCCGGCAACGTCGGTATCGGCACTACAGGCCCGGTGACCCAACTCCACCAAGACGCCGGCACTGCAACAGCGTCGTACCATAAATTCACCGCGGGAACGACGACTGGTCAGACGGCGACGGACGGATTCGATATCGGAGTGACGAGCGCGGGCATCGCTGAAATTCGTCAATACGAAGCTCAGAGCCTCAAATTTTATACGAACAATACGAACTATCTGACTCTCGGAAGCTCCGGCGTTCTCCAGTATACGGGTTCATCCTTTGTTCAACAAGCGAGTCACAACGCCGTTTATGCTTCGAGCGGTGCAACTACAGTTCCTAATATATTCAGCCTTTCTGTCGTCAACGACTCGGCGACCAACGGCGATACATCCGGATCGATTTTAACTGTGAAAAACTCGTCGTCGAATTATCAAAGAGCTTATTTTTCAGCAGTTTCCAACTCAGGCGCTGGTGTTTACACTCCGTCACTCGTGTGGGGCCAACAACTTGACTCCGGAAACTACGCCGAAAGAATGCGGATTGATTCATCTGGAAGAGTCGGCATCGGAACTGCAACTCCAGGCGGAAATCTTGCGATCGACAATGCCGGCCACAACGCGACACTTTGTTTGAACGGAGTTTGTTCAACTACATTGGGCGGTGGTGGGGGCAGTGTCATCTATCCTGCCGACGCGAATGGTGCGGGATCAAGTATCGCGATCGGACCGAATGCCTTACAACAGCAGGGCTCGCTTGCCAGTGGTAACTATTCAAATATCGGCATTGGTCTCAACGCGATTGGAAGTACGTCAATGACGTCTGCGGCGATCAATAACACCGCTGTCGGATTTATCGCTCTTCAGAGCAATACAAGTGGGCATGACAACACCGCGCTCGGTAACAACGCTCTTCAAGCCAATACGACTGGAGACACAAACGTAGCTCTCGGTGCGAACGCCATGGAACTTAATACGACGGGTTATCAAAACGTCGCTGTTGGGAATGCGGCACTATATAACAACGTTTCTGGTTTCTATAACGTCGCAGTCGGAGCAGGATCATTGGCAGGCACTGGAAGTCAGAACGTCGGCGTCGGATATCTCGCAGGAAACTTACTCACCACGGGTACAGACAACACGTTCGTTGGATACGACTCAGGGAAAAACGTCACTTCCGGCAGCCAGAACATTATGATTGGTTCATTCGGTGGCGTGAACGGTATCACGACCGGAGACAATAATATCTTCATCGGTTACGACATCAAAACAGCAACACCGACGGCCAGCAACCAACTCAACATTGGCAATTTAATTTTCGGTACGGGCCTTGGATATTCCGCGACACTTGCCTCTGGTGGTGTCGGGATCGGCACCCCAAATCCCCATTCTGATATCAATGGGACTAATACAGCATTGCTCGATTTAACAAGCTCTGGAACTGTTCGACTTTCTATGCACGACACGGCAACCACACAAGAAGCGCGAATTGCCAACAACGGTACCGGAATGTTTTTTGAAGTCGTAGGAAATGCGACAGCGACCAACAACGTTTTCATATGGCGTACGAGCAACACGAATAGCGATTTTAACACGACGGAACGTATGCGAATGGATTCTGCTGGGAAACTCGGTATTGGCACCGCAACCCCTGCGACCCCACTTCATGTTTACTCGGGAACTGCAGGTGCAACGGCCGAGACTGTTGAAGGTTTATACGCGGCTGCCGGCTCTGTCATTCTCACGAAGTGGCAACGTTCCGGTGGTGGTGTCGCGGCAGCCGTTCGCTACAATGACGCTTCTACATCAATGGAATTTTATTCTCCGACGGGGCATTCGGTTGCTTACAACAGCCCTTCTGACCGTCGACTTAAAAATATCATCGGCGAAACTCAATATGGCCTCGACGACGTCTTGAAACTCGACGTTTACGATTACACTTATAAATCAGATAAAAATTCGCAACCCCGCACAGGTTTCATGGCACAAGAACTCTACAAAGTTTATCCTGAAGCGGTCACAAAAGGTGACGACAGCGAAACTCTCGGTCCTGACTCGAAAACTTGGGCCGTTGATTACAGTCGATTGACTCCATTGCTAGTAAAGGCCGTAAAAGATCTCTTTGCGCGCTGGACAAGCGACAGTGAAGATCTTCATCGTCGAATTGATAGTCTTGAAAAAGACAATGCCGCTCTCAAATCCTATTTATGTTCGAAAGACCCGGGCGCACCGATCTGTATGCAACACTAATGTCTCAAGCCGAGACGAATCGTTTATTTCTTCGTCAAATTTACCGATAAGTATTTAGATTACAAGTTTTTAACCATGCGGAATGTCGGTGGAAATGGGAAATAAACTTTCAAAGTTTATTCAAATCTTTTCGTTAATCGCAATCCTATTGCCGACGTCTTCTTTTGCCGCGTTCACTGCCGGAATCACTTATCACGGAAGAATTTTAAAACCTGACAATACGCCTGAGAGCGATTCGTCCGTTCAATTCAAACTCCAAATTTACACGCCAGGTTCAGAAAACTGTTTGATGTATGAAGAACGTCAAACGAAAGACTTAAGTACTTCATCGGGAGTATTCGCAATTACGATCAATGACGGCAGTGGTACGCGCCTCGATTCGAGCGGATACCAACTTGATCAAATTTTTGCTAATCGCTCGGGCGCATCACTCACCTTCCCTGGCGGCACTTGTAGCATCGGATCGACATGGAACCCCAACATCGCCGACGGACGAAAGTTGATTGTGTCTTTCAAAGACAGTTCGATGGGCGCATGGGAACCACTTCCCGCTCAAACGATTAACTATGTTCCGACCGCAATCGAAGCCTTTCAAGTTGGAGGTTTTCCCGCGACATCCATGTTGCGCGTAGAAAACGCATCGGGTCCGCAAAACATTGCATCTTTGACGCCTGCTCAGGGCGCAGCACTCATCGCCCTCTCCAACGGATCATCGACTGCATATGTGCAAGCGGGAGTGAACGGCGCAACTCTTCCATCATTTGCGTCTGACCCGGGAGCCCCAGCTGCTGGACAAGTTTGGTACGATTCGACTAACAAGGTCGTAAAATATTACGATGGCACTTCGATTCAAACGGTGGGTTCTGGTGCCGTCAGCGGAAACCAAATCACTTCGGGAACCATCGGTGGCACAACATCGATCAACACGACAGGCACTGTAACTGCCGCAAGCGTAAGCTCCACAACCGACAGCACGAATGCCTTGCGAATTTTTGAAAACACCAACACGCACAAAGCGACGGTGACCGTACCTGCATCTTTGGCTTCTGATTATTCGTTGCAACTTCCTGGCGCGCTCCCGACTACAACAAATCAATTTTTAGTTTCGAGCACAGCGGGTGTCACATCGTGGTCTTCGAACATGGTGATCGACGGAACTGGAAATGTCGGTATCGGATCAACCGCTCCAACTCAAACTCTCGATGTTAACGGAGTGGCCGCCGTCGGCAGTTTGATTTCAGGCACGGGAACTGGCGCAACCGCTCCAGGAATCACATTCGCTGGAAGTCCGCAAACGGGATTCTTTTCAGGTGCTGCGAACACTTTGAGTATCGCTGTTAGCGGTTCACAAAAATTCTTTATGAATAATGCGGCATATGTTTTCTGGGCATCTGGGGACTTCCATTCGGGCAATGGTACGGCCTATACCCCAACCAGCGCAGCGTCGCCTTTTCCCGCGAGCGTTTGGGCCAATGCATCCAATGATACTCCCGCGGATGGAGCCGGATCGTTTATTCGAACTGCGGTTAAGAACACGGCCACCACTCCCCAAAACTTTTACTTCGGTGCTTTCGCCAACACAGCTGGCTTCACTCCAACAGTTGTCCTTGGTCAACAAACGGGTGCAACTGCTTACACGGAGCGCTTGCGAATTGATGCTTCGGGAAATGTGGGAATTGGGACTTCAAATCCTGGATCACTTCTTGATGTGAACGGTAACTTGCAAGCGGAAGGTGCTATTGCGTCTTACAATTCCAACACCACCGTTTATACTTCAACTAGCGCGGGAGCTAGCGTACCGCCGGTCGCAGCCAATGGCATTTTCAACACGAATAGTACGGTAGGTACCGCCGCCACCCTCCGATTGGTTCCAAGAAATGGAAATGGATATAACTACTCCTACATCGGAGCTGTTAGCCAAGCGGCTGGATACACGCCGGTCATGGTTTTCGGCCAGCAAACCGGAGCAACAAGTTACTCCGAGGCAATGCGTATCGATGCTTCCGGTAACGTCGGGATCGGCACTACAACTGTCCCTGGTAATTTTGCGGTCGACAACACAGGCCACAACGCCACGATCTGTTTGAATGGCGGATGCGTGACAAGTCTTGCCGCCGGCTTTGCATCTCAGACTTCGAATTCGAACTTCGTTTTGAATTCCGACGCAGACGGCGCTGGTTCTGATGGCGGATTCGATTTCAAATCGAACAATTCAAGTATTTTCAAAGTGAGTAACTCAGGGGCAATCACAACTTACGGCAATATCACGGGCAACTCGGCACTCGCCGTTTCAGCCGGGGGCACAAACCAAAATTTAGCTCTCAACTCTTCTGGCACGGGCGCAGTCAATGTCGGCACTGGCAACGGAACAGGATTGTCAGTTGTCGATCCAGGAGTGGGAACGGTGAACTACGTCACCGTCAAAGGAGCGGACGCAGGAAATGGTCCGACGATCGGGACGGCCGGCTCTGATGCCAACATCAATCTCGTTCTCAGTCCAAAAGGCACGGGCAATGTGGGTATTGGTACCTCGAACCCTGCATCTTTACTTTCAGTCGGAGCCACGAGCCAATTCAGGGTCAACTCCAGCGGATTTATTTCGGCACCCATCCTGACCACGAACTCGAACATCGACGCTCAAACCCAAGGGGCCGTCGCATACACTCCCACCAGCGTCGCATCTTTAACCCCGACAGGAAACTCGATCACGATGGAAAATAATGGTGCTGTCGATGGCGCATATAACGGAATTCAGTTTGGACCGCGCAATACAGCCACGTCTTTCCAGCATGCTTACATCGGTGCCATTTCTAGTGCCGCCGGCTCAACACCAGCGATCGTCATCGGCCAACAAACCGGCGCAACCGCTTACAATGAACGCATGCGCATCGACACTGCCGGTAACGTCGGTATCGGAACCACAACTCCGGCTAGCCCACTCTTTGTGACAAGCGCCACGGACCAGGTTCAGACGATAATCAAAGGCAATGCAACTCAAACCAACCATATATTTGACGTCCAAAATAGCGCCGGCACACCCGTGTTTTACGTCAGCGGATTCGGGAATGTCATCACCACTGGAATTATGCAAGCTAACAGTTTTACAGCTTCAAATGGCGCCAACTCCTCTACTGGCGCTAGTCTCACTAATATAGGCACCGGCTTAACTCCGATCTCGTCAGTCACAACTCTCGCCAATGGAAGTACTTACGACACAGTGGGCGCCAACCACTTTTCTTTGACCAACAAAATGGCGAATGGAAATATTGCGGCTCTTGCAATCACACCAACCTACAATCAAACAGGAAGTACTGCTGCGAACACCGACCTTCTTGTTAATCGAACAGAAACTGCGATCGGTTCTGGCAATCAATATCTTGCAGAATTTCAAGTTGCAGGATCCGACAAATTCGTAATCACAAATACGGGTAACGTCGGTATCGGAACCACAACTCCGGCTTCAGCGTTGGACGTAAGGGCTCCCGCTGCCACTCAAGGACTTTCGGTCACGGGCGCTTCCAACGCTTGGGCGGGAAATATTTATTCCGGTACGACCGCCGGTCAAGCGTTTGGTCTTTATGTTCAGGCAGGCTCCAACTCTTCTGACTTCGCTTTGTCGGTGAAAGACAAAACTTCGAGCACATATTACTTTAACGTTCGCGGAGATGGAAACGTCGGCGTTGGCACCGCAACCCCAGTCTCGAAACTCACCGTCAATGGCGTGATCGAATCGCAATCGGGCGGAATTAAATTTCCGGACGGTACAACTCAGACGACAGCCGCGACAGGCGGTAGCGGTGGGCAGCTCATCCAAGCTTTCAATTCGGTGGCGGGACCGATGCCCAAAACGAGTTCGTCATTCACGACAACGGGAAAAACGTTGCACATCGTGGCTTCAGGTTCCGGATACAACGCGAGCGGTGCTGCGGGAATTGGAATGGCCGTTCAGATCGATGGCGTCACCTACGGATATGCTCGAACGTACACTAACGAAGTCGCTTCTCATAAGGCGTTTCCGGCCGCAACCATCGTTGTCACGGGTCTCGCCGCGGGCTCTCATACTCTGACACTGACTTCATGGAACGGAACTTCAACGGACGCCAACGATTACTTCTCAGCAACAGTTGAAGAAATGCCTTACTAGCCCCAGCCGAATGCTGACAAACCTTGGTAGACGAGAACCGCTAAAACATAGGCGACCGTGTTCAAAACGACAATTTGCATGATCGCGAATTTTCCAGAACCGGTTTCACGCCAGACCACACTCGTCGTCGACAAACATTGAAGAGCAATCATAAAAAAGACAATCAATGCGAATACCGAAGCGGGAGTAAACAATAAATGTCCATCTGGCGTCTTCGCTTCGCGCATATTCGCGAGCAAAGAATCCTGAATCCCCGATTTTTCGGCTGTGACATTCAGAATGACGGCCAATGCCGAAACAAAAACTTCGCGGGCAACGAATGCGGACATCAACCCAACACCCACACGCCAATCCGAACCCATCGGTTTGAATATTGGCTCTAGAAATTGACCCGCCTGCCCCACTACACTTTCGCGCAATCGTTCCGACGGATTCGCCTGATGAATTCCTGGGAAGTGCGTGCCGAGCCAAAGAATTAAAACAAATCCAAAAATCGTCGGGCCTGCTTTGATGACGTAAGATTTCGTTTTCGCTATCGAGGTTCTTAAAACCACACGCAAGTTGGGACGACGGTAAAACGGAAGTTCCATAATGAACGAAGCCGCCTTCTCCACTTTCAACATGCGATTCAAAATTATCGCGGCGATGGCCCCCAAAACAACACTGAGAAGATATAAACCTGCAAGCGCAACACCCGGCTTCCAAGCGGCCTCGTTTCGAAAAACGAAATAAAGAAGCAAAGCATAGACAGGCAAACGAGCCGAACATGTCATCAACGGCAAAATGAAAGTGGCAATCCACTTTTCACGTTTCGATCGAAGATTGCGGATCGCCATCACTCCCGGGACAGCACACGCAAACCCAGACAGCAGCGGCACGAAAGATCTGCCGCTCAATCCCAACTTTTGAAACGGCCGATCGATAATTGTGGCGGCACGAGCGAGATACCCACTGTCTTCAAGAAGATGAAGACCAACGAACAAAATAAATATCTGAGGCACAAAAATTAAAACGGAGCCGGCGCCAGCGATAAGTCCGTTCCCGATAAAGTCTCCTAGAAATCCCCCACCCAACGCTTCCGTCGACCGCGCCGCAAGAAATCCAAAGCCGGCGTCAAACAAATTCATGATCGGACGAGCCATCCAAAAAATACTGGAAAACAAAGCGCCCATCACAAGTGCAAAAATCAAAATTCCGAACACCGGGTGAAGGAGAATGTGATCCCAACGACGAAGGCGTTTTAAATTCTTTAAAGTTTCATCCGAAGATTTTGTTACGCTCGTCGCCCACCCCGAAATCGTCGCCATCTCTTTTTCGATGCGGTCCGATTCCCAACGGTGAATGTTTCGTGATTGTGAAGTTTGCTCCAACGCTTGTGTTCGAACGGTCTCAAGCAGCTGATCCACTCCACCGCCCAATCGGCCGTCAATCTCGACGACCGGCGCTTTCAAAATTTGCGACAACCCTGAAACATCGATGATCAATCCCGATTTTTTTGCAACATCGGTCATCGTCAAGGCAATGACCAGACGAAATCCCGCTTCTTGCAACTGACGAACGACATAAAGTTGCCGTTCGAGTTGAGTGGCATCGATGACGGCAATGACAGCTGACACTTGTCCAAAGCGTTTCTGGCCGGAGAGAACTTCAAATGTGACTTCTTCGTCAGCCGCTTGCGGATGAAGACTATAAACTCCCGGGGTGTCGACCACCGACAAACGCTCGCCGTAGTTCGCAAGCGTTGTCCCTTGAAAGCAGTCGACCGTCGATCCCGGGTAATTCACCGTTTTGAATTTTGAACCCGTGAGCCAGTTAAAAAGAGTCGTTTTGCCTGAGTTGGGCGACCCCACCAGTGCAATGAGTGGCGTTGTTATAGAACTTGTAGACATTCGGCTTCGTTTCTTCTAAGCGCCAGTACGTTGGAATGAATTTGCACGAGAAACGGTCCGCCAAAAGGCGCTTGGCCCAAAATCTGAATCTGCACTCCAGGACGAAACCCCAGTTCGCGAAGGCGCAAAGAGATATTGACGTCCCCTTCGACGGATACGATTTCTAAAATTTCATTAAATGGCGCGGAGCTCAGCAATTTCATCCATTATAAGAACTAATGCGGGTTGAAAGATCTTTCACTAAAATTTGTTAAAACGGTTGGTTTGTGAAACTCAATTGACAAGCCAAACCGTACTCGCGTTTTATTGGGACATTCTATGCGATTCAAGGTGATTTTTGTAATTCTGGCTGCCGGCCTGACTCTTTCGCATTTTGCTTTGGCAAAAGCCTCGAAAGTTAAGGAATGGGTTGAAATCCAAGAGGATTGCCACGAATCGTGGTCTGAACTTCCCAAAGAGGAATGGAACGGCAAATCCGAGACTGTCGGCGTCACAAAGTACGTCCTCACGAGCCGCCTGATCGCGACTCAACCCGAGTTCGCCTACGGAAAATACTTAGATTCAGAAGACCGGCACATCAAAAAGCACGAGGTGACTTGGGATCCTAAAAAAGAAAAGTACACTTTTTCAAACCAACGAAACAATCGATCCTTGTATCCAACAACTTCTGCAATCGAGGTCATTTCCTATCAGGGCGAACTTTATATCATTGACGGTCATCATCGAGCGCTGTTGAGCACTTGTTACGGATCTCCCATGACGCCGGTTCAAATCAGATATGATTTTAGCGAACTGAGTAGAGTGCAATTCATGGAAAAACTCAAAGAACTTCAGGACGAAGAGGAGTTTGTTATTCATTATCGGGGTGGCCACCCCGTGTTCATCCAGCTTTGGCAAATGGTGGACGATCCTTATCTATGGTTGGCGCGGACCGTGACCCGAAATGTTCGTTATGATGAAGAGAGAAAAAAGGTGGAAAAATCGGATGGGGCTGATCCATTTTTGATTCTGAAGGTCAATTATGGCATTCCGGCTGAGGAATTCCTCATTGCTGCAATCGCCAAAAAGCTATTCCCTAAGTATAAACGGGACGACAAATTGAGCAAAGACGATCTCAAGGAACTCGCAAAAGCCTTAAGCACTGCAAAATGGGCCAAAGATCGCTGGCGATTTATTGTGGCGGAGGAGCCTCAGTCGTTGGAAGATAAAGATATTCAGAAATGGATTCGACGCATCCAAAAGAAGAGTTCCAAAGCTTCTTGCAAGCCTGAACTTATTGAAGGTAAAAAATAGTTCGGGAGTTCGCTCAAGTCCGAGCGATGATCAAATGGTTTTTAATAATATTCTGGAAGCGATTGGCCGTACGCCGCTGGTCAAATTGAACCGCGTGACTAAGGAGTTTCCTTGTAACGTCTATGCGAAGTGCGAATTTTTGAATCCAGGCGGATCCGTCAAAGATCGCATCGGCTACAACATGGTTTTGCAGGCCGAAAAAGAAGGCCGCATCAAACGGGGCGACACGCTCATCGAGCCGACGAGTGGAAATACCGGAATTGGAATTGCTCTTGCGGGTGCTGTTCTTGGGTATCGCGTGATCATCACCTTGCCTGAGAAAATGAGTCACGAAAAGCAAGTGACATTGGCGGCCCTCGGGGCTGAAATTATTCGAACTCCGACAGAAGCGCCATCGCACTCACCTGAAAGCCATATCGGTGTGGCCATTCGGATGCAAAAAGAAATTCCGAATGCGCACATTCTCGATCAGTACGCAAATCCGGCAAACCCAAGTGCTCACTACAATGGGACCGCGAAAGAAATTTTGGATGATCTAAAACAAGTCGACATGGTCGTAATGACCGCCGGAACAGGCGGAACCATCACCGGTGTTGCAAAACGTATGAAAGAAGCGAATCCAAACGTGATCATCGTCGGCGTCGATCCCGTGGGTTCGATTCTTGGCGGGGGCGATGAAGTTAAATCGTACCTTGTTGAGGGAATTGGATACGATTTCGTTCCTGATGTATTGGATCGAAGTCTTGTGGATATTTGGGTGAAAACCGAGGACAAAGAGTCTTTCTTGATGTCTCGACGAGTGATTCGCGAGGAAGGACTTCTTTGCGGTGGTTCATCAGGTTCCGCGATGGTTGGTGTAATGAAGGAAGCCGGCAAACTGAAAAAGGGACAAAACTGCGTCGTTCTTTTGGCCGATGGCATTCGTAATTACATGACCAAATTTGTCGATCCAAAATGGATGAAAGATCATAAGTTTCAGTGAGACTTCTTAATCCGACAGGTGGACTGGTCTACCATCTTCGCGCGAAACGCTATAGGGATTCGCTGTGGGTTCCTTTTCGAAATCAGATTTCACAATTTTTAGACGATTGGACGCCGCCGGAAAAGGAACTTCTCGTCCTCGGGCCGAGCGGCGGCTATACACTGACCACTGATTTTCTCGAACGCTTTGATCGCGTTTGGTTGATGGATCCCGACCGACTGGCGCCGATATTTTTTCGGAAAAATCATTCCGATCTCCGCACCGACGTTCAATGGTCGAGAGAGGATTTGATTTTTGAAAAGAAAAGATTCGCTCCTGAAAAACTCCAAAATTGGCTCGAAGACAAAGAAGTAGCCGTCGTCTTCTCTAATCTTTTAGGGCAGCTTCCGCTGCTGTCGGACGTCGATCAAACACGTGCGTGGTGGACAAGAATATCCCCCGCACTTTCAAACCATTCATGGCTCTCTTATCACGATGTTTTTTCTTTTCGTGGGAACGCAAAATTACCGGCGCGATTACCCGACGGACCTGTCGTTCCACAACTCGTGGAGTGGGCCATTCAAAAACAAAAACCTTTGGAATTGATCGATCATGGAACGAGCGAATTATTTCCCAACTCGCTCGTCAATTGGACATGGAATTTTTCACCGAGGCGAACACATGTCGTCGGCGGAATTTGCACGACTATCTAGCTTGCGCCATTGAAGCTTTTGATGGACGCGCTTTCATGGTCTTCAAAGGTAACTTGTGTGGTACCGGTGTCGACGGTAGGAGGCTTTGAAGTTTCGCGTTTCTCGCTTTCATTGCATTCAGACTTCGCTCGTCTTGCATCGCAAGAGATTGAGCGCGCTTTGCATGCGCACGATAAGCTTTGAGTTCTTTAACTGTCTTCTGCAGTTTTGCGATAGCATACTTTCGATCTTCTCGTGCTTTGTCACGACGAGCGAGAGCGTTGGCTTGTTGTTTCTTAAGAACGGCAATTTCCGCTTCCGCTTTACCAATAAGTGCTTCTGAATAGACTTGTTGGGTTTTTGAGTCGTGAATCACCTTTTCGGCATGTGAAACGTCCAAACGCGTATCCAGTTTTTGTTGCTCTTCTTTTTGATTCAAATAAGCGGCATTGTATTCAGCGCCTCTTGCATCGGCGTCCATCGCTTCGGCCTCGATGTCCATCTCTTCTCTTTGCTCAAAGTCCGACGCGTGCGTGTGGAAACTGAACGCCAGCATGGTTGTCGCGATAAGCCATAGATGTTTCATAACGACCTTCCTCTCGCCCTAAGTCGAGCAAGACTAAGGTCTTATCGGCAACCGCATGTCTGCTAAAGCTCTGGAAAAATTATAAATGTGGCTCCGTTTTGGCGAACTCATAGTCAGTCAATTTCGCACAACATTATGCTTATGATTTTACGTCACAAAATTTCGAAGTGTCCTTTTTTGCGACTCAAAAATTTTTGCGCTCGACATCCATTTTGGGATTTCGACTGAATTTTTGGGCACTCTTCTCGAATGAAATTCAAATAGCGTCCAACTTTTTGGCATATCGATTGCTCAAGGGATCAATTCCCCCCCTTAGCGGCTCGGTCCCCTCAACTTGATTTGCATTCCGGGCCGCTTTTTTTTCAGATATCCGGATTAGGACCGGTCCAGTGGGGATTTCAAGCCCCTGCATTTAAAATAAAGCTCTATGTTTCTCCTTCTATTATTCGTCGGTCTTCAGGCTTCAGCTTTAAATGTCATTATTGATCCCGGTCATGGCGGCGTGGATATTGGAACTTCGCGCGCAGACTTGAGAGAAGCGGATACATCTCTTGACGTCGCAAAACGTCTCGTTTCAAAGCTCAAGAAAGATCGCGACTTTCATGTCACGCTCACGCGCACCGACGCTCACCAGGTCGGCCTCGCGGAGCGTGTTCGGATTGCAGAACAAGCGAGCGGCGATTTGTTTCTGAGTATTCACCTGAACTCTTCGACTGATCCGAAAGCAAAAGGCGCCGAATTTTATTTCCAAAACCAGTTGGCCACCGACGAAGAAGCCATGTTTCTCGCCCATCGTGAAAACGCCGCACCAGATCCCAACAGTGCACGCGAATCTTATCCGGTTCTCAAAGATGCGAAACCTTCGGTGCGAGCGATTCTTGAAGATTTACTCGACGCCGATCGGATCGCTCAGAGTAGCCATTTGGCAAAATATCTGAAAGCCCATTGGCGTGGAAATCGAAAAACCAGTGCGATTCATCAAGCGCCATTTTTTGTGGTGAGTGAAATCCACATGCCGGCAACGCTCGTCGAACTGGGTTTTGTGACCAATCCCGACGATTTCAAAGCATTAACGGATGATGAATACCTCAATCTTGCAGCTCAAAGCCTTTATGAGGGCATCAAAGAATACAAAGAATCATTGGACAAAGGAATCCCCCGCGCTCTACAGTCGCCTCAAGTCTCATCAAGATAAATAATTTAAGCTCGAGGAATTCAAGTGCGCTCAGACGGAAGAAAACCGAACGACCTTCGCCCCCTTCGCATTACTCCGGAAGTGATTCGTCACGCCGAAGGCTCCGCCCAAATTGAAATGGGAAACACACGTGTGCTTTGCACGGCATCTGTGGAACCGGGAGTTCCCAAATGGTTGATGGGCTCTGGTGAAGGTTGGATCACAGCCGAATATGGCATGCTTCCTCGCTCCACTCACACTCGTATCAATCGCGAGAAAGCTGCAAACAGCGGGCGTTCGCAAGAGATCTCTCGGTTGATTGGGCGAAGTTTGCGCTCAGCCGTTGATCTTAAGTTGTTGGGTGAAAAACAAATCACCATCGACTGCGACGTTTTGCAGGCCGACGGCGGCACACGAACAGCGGCAATCACCGGTGGATTTGTGGCTCTCGCTCTCGCGCTCAAGTTCTTGAAAGATCAAAATCAACTCTCGCAAATTCCGTTGAAAAATTATGTGTCGGCCGTCAGCGTAGGAATTTTGCAAAACGAATTGTTGCTCGATCTTAATTATGACGAAGATTCTGCATGCGGAACTGACATGAACTTTGTAATGACGAACAAACAACATTTCGTTGAAGTTCAAGGGACTGCCGAAGGTCATCCCTTTAGCAAAAATCAAATGGATGAGATGACTCATCTTGCGAATTTGGGATGTCAATCTCTCTTCGAAAAACAGGCGGAAATTGTGGGTTCTTTCTTTTCACTGACTGGACACGCATGACAAGCCTCTGGGTGGCGACGACAAATCAAGGAAAACTAAATGAGTTTAGAAATCTCTTGGGGCAAAAGGTCGAAATCCGCTCTCCCCTCGAGTTGAAGGTCTACGCATTTCCCAAAGAGACGGGTGCGACATTCGTTGACAACGCTCGCATCAAAGCAAAATCGCTGAAGGCGTTGAAACCCGGAGAATGGGTCGTCGCGGACGATAGCGGCTTAGAAGTGGGAGGTTTAGGCGGATTGCCGGGCGTTCATTCGGCACGCTATGCCGGCGAAAAAGCTTCGGATGCCGAAAACAATGCCAAGTTACTGAAGATGGTTGCCATTCGCACGCCGGGAAAAAGAGAGGCACAATTCAAATGCGTCTTCGTCGTTTTCTCACCCGACGGAAAAGAGCACGTCATTGAAAGCGCGGTCAAAGGCACGATTGCCACGGTGGCCAAGGGAACCAGCGGTTTCGGTTATGACCCGGTTTTTATTCCTGAAGGGCAATCGAAAACTTATGCGGAATTAGGCGCGGCGGTTAAAAATCAAGGATCTCATCGTGCACAGGCAATCCGACAGTTGGCCGCTCTTCTGGAGCCATCTCTGACTTCTTCACCATCAGGTGTTTGAGAGAGCCGTAAATTCCAATCTGACGCTTTAACTTCTCGGTCGCGCCTTGCAATACAAGACGGCCACCCTTGGCTTCCAATTCTTCTGCCCAAAATGCGATCAATTTAATGCAAGGGATGCTTAAAAACTTGGTGCCTGTCAGATCCAAAGTGAGTGTGCTCGGTTTGGACTGTAAATGGGTGTCGACCAGATTCTTGAAGTCATTCAAGCTGAACGAGTCAATTCTCTCACCGACTTTAATGTTTTCATTCGCCATCCACCCATTATTTTTTTTGTCGGTTTTGGATGTCAACCGATGGACATTAACGCCCGCGTAAGCTAGACCTGTGGCACGGTTTTTTTCGAAAGCGCGGGCTAAAAATCATGGACAGATTAAAAATCTTTTCGGGTAACTCAAACGTTGAATTCGCTAAAAAAGTGGCGGAGGCTGCGGGTATTGAGCTGGGGCACTGCGATATCGGCCGGTTCGCGGACGGCGAAGTACAAGTTGAGATCCATGAGAGCGTTCGCGGAGCCAATGTTTTTTTGGTGCAGGGCACTCATCCTCCAGTGAACGAAAACTACATGGAAATGTTTCTGATTCTTGACGCTTTGAAACGCGCATCGGCTCAAGATATCACTCTCGTGATGCCTTATTACGGATATGCACGCCAGGATCGCAAAGTGGCCCCTCGAGCCCCAATTTCCGCAAAGTGCGTTGCTGAACTTTGTGCGGCGGCAGGCGCAAGACGCCTGGTTGCTGTCGATTTGCATTCCTCTCAGATCCAAGGTTTCTTCAATGGTCCGGTGGACCACTTGTTTGCCATTCCGACCCTGGCTCGTGCGTGGCGCGACAAATGGGGACATGGCGACGATTATATTTGCGTTAGCCCGGATGCGGGCGGCGTCGAACGGACGCGAGCGTTTGCCAAACGCATCGAATGCCCAATTGCCATCATCGATAAAAGGCGTACAGGGCCAAATGAGGCCAAGGCGCTTCATCTGATCGGGGATGTGAAGGGCAAAAAAGCGATTATTGTGGACGACATGATCGATACCGCAGGGACTATGGTGCAAGCCGTTGACAGCCTGATAAACAATGGTGCAAAAGAAGTGTTTGCAGTTGCAACCCACCCTGTTTTATCTGGCCCGGCGATCACCCGGATCAAAGAGAGCAAGTTAACTAAGGTGTTGGTCACGGACACTGTTCCGTTAAAAGAAGCTGCAAAAGCGTGTGGGAAATTTGAAGTGGTCTCGATGGCGCCAGTGGTGGCCGAGGCAATTCGACGTATCTACACCTACGATTCGGTGAGTGCGTTGTTCGAAACTTGAGCTGGTTAATTTTTTTGGGATGAGGAGATACGGTCATGGCAAAACAAACATTAAATCTCGAAGCTAATTCGCGTGATGCTGGAAAACATTTCGCTCGCTCTTTGAGAAAGACAAAACTAATTCCGGCGGTTGTTTACGGACCGAAAACTAAACCAGTCAATCTCTGCATTTCTGAAAACGATGCTGTAAAGTATGCGAAGCACGGGTTTGAGAACTCGATCTTCACACTCACTTCGAAAGACTCAACCCTCAACGGTCTCAAAGTTCTTCGTAAATCGATCGACATTCACCCAGTTTCTCGTCGTCCTGTTCACATGGACTTCTTTGCTCCTGATATGACTCAAACGGTTCGCGTCAACGTTGAGATTCGTCTCTCAGGTAAAGCGATCGGTACGACCGAAGGCGGTCTCGTGAGCCAAGTTCGTCGCGATGTTGAGATTGAGTGTTTGCCACTCGAAATTCCTGAATTCTTCGAGCTCGATATTTCAGATCTCGCATTGAACGCTTCCATGCACATTTCGGATTTAAAAATTCCAGAAGGTTCAAAATTAATCACAAACTCTGGTGAAACAGTTGCGACTTGCGCGATTGTGGCTGAGGAAGTTTTCGCTGCTCCTGCAGCGGCAACTCCTGCGGAAGGCGATGCAGCAGCGGCGGCAGCGGCTCCGGGAGCAGCTCCGGCAGCACCGGGCGCAGCAGCTCCAGCAGCGGGCGCAGCGGCTCCGGCTGCAGCAGCTCCAGCGAAAAAGTAACCTCCGTCAATGCAGCCCCTTGTAATTGGTGGCTTGTACGAGCACTACAAAGGAAAAAAGTATCGCATCCACAGCGTCTGCCGACATTCGGAGACGCTCGAAGAACTCGTTTATTACGAGTGTCTCTACGAGAACGATCTCGGCAAAATGTGGGTGCGGCCTAAAGCTATGTTTCTTGGAACCATCGACATTGAAGGCGAAACGAAACCGCGCTTTCGTTTCTTGGACAAATGAAGTTAATCGTTGGACTTGGAAATCCCGGTCCTGAATATGCGCTCACTCGGCACAACATTGGCTTTCTTGCGATGGATGCGCTTAACGAAATTCATGGCAATTCGCAAACATGGAAGTCCGAACACAAAGCGCAGACAATGCGATTAAAATTGGGTAGCGAACAAGTCTTGGTCGCAAAGCCACAAACATATATGAACCTTTCTGGCCAATCAGTCGTGGCTCTCATGCAGTTTTATCAAATTCCAAAAGAAGATCTGCTCGTCGTGCAAGATGAAGTCGATCTTCCTTATGGTGGAATGAAGTTCGTCACCAAGCGCGGAGCCGGCGGACACAACGGCATTAAGAGTGTCACCGAACTCACAGGTGGCGACGACTATGCTCGTCTTCGCTTGGGAGTTGGAAAACCTCCCACTTACGTCGATGATGAAGGAAACAAGACTCGTTCGACAATGGAAGTTTCGGAATGGGTTTTAAAGAATTTTTCGAAGGAAGAAATTAAAACACTTCCTGATTTTATCGGTCGTGCTTGTCAGGGGATTGAACTTTTCGCGACTCAAGGTTTGCAGAAAGCTCTCAATCAATTCAATAAAAAGGATTAAGTCATGGGTCTGAAATGCGGAATCGTCGGTCTTCCAAACGTGGGTAAAAGTACTCTGTTCAACGCTCTGACTTCGTCGAAAGCAGAAGCGGCCAACTACCCGTTTTGTACCATCGACCCAAACGTCGGTGTCGTGACCGTTCCTGACGAGCGTCTCGAACAAATCTCGAGTTTCGTGAAACCTCAAAAGCAAGTTCCAACCGTGATCGAATTTGTCGACATTGCAGGACTCGTCGCCGGCGCGAGCCAAGGTGAAGGTTTGGGAAATCAATTCCTCTCAAACATTCGCGAAACCGATGCGATCTTGCACGTCGTTCGCTGTTTTGAAGACAGCAACGTCATTCACGTGAGCGGCAACGTCGATCCGATTCGCGATATCGATGTGATCAACACAGAACTCATGCTCGCCGATTTGGATTCAGTTGAGAAGCGCTATAAGAAAATCGAAAAGCTCGCGTCGACTTCCAAAGACGCAAAAGTAAAAACCGAATTCAGCATCGTTAAAAAAGTTTACGACGCTCTTAAAGACGGAAAGCCCGCTCGCACCGTGCAAGTCGAAGATGACGAACAACAAATCCTCAAAGAAATGCATTTGTTGTCGGTAAAGCCTGTTCTCTACGTTTGTAACGTTGGCGAATCGGAATACCTCGAAGGAAAATCGGCACTCGCCGATCGCGTCGCAGAACACGCCAAAAAAGAAAACAATCTCGCTCTAAGTATCTGTAGCTCAATGGAAGCGGAGATTGCTCAACTTGACGATCCAAAAGATCGTAAAGAATTTTTGGAATCACTGGGAGTCAAAGAGCCAGGGCTTCATCGTTTGATTCGTGAGTCTTACAAACTTCTCGATCTCATCACTTACTTCACCGCCGGTGAAAAAGAAGTGCGTGCGTGGACAATTCGAAGAGGCACAAAAGCCCCTGGAGCAGCTGGGGTGATTCACACCGATTTCGAACGCGGATTTATCCGTGCCGAAACCTATGCATGCGACGATCTCTTCAAATTCAAATCAGAAACCGCCGTCAAAGAAGCCGGCAAATACCGATCTGAGGGCAAAGAATACGTCGTTCATGATGGAGACATCATGCTCTTCCGCTTCAACGTTTAAACGCCGTCATCCTGAGTGAAGTATCGTCATCCTGAGCGAAGCGAAGGACCTCCACCTCTTGCGCCAAAGGTCGCGATATTTTTTCTTAGCGTATTGAAGACGACCGAGCCCAAAACCCAACCGAACCAATAAATAATATCGGTAGATAAAGTAATGATAACCCCAAGCGAAAGTTCGTGGCGTCGGCAACGGCGCCAATCAGCAGCGGCACAATCGCGCCACCGACGATGCCCGTACATAAAATTCCAGAGAATGTGCCGTGATGGCTTTTCATGGAGTTAAGCGCGAGCGCAAAAATAATTGACCACATTACGGAAAGAGAAAATCCAGCGAGCGGGAATGCGATGAGTGCTATTGGTTCTGTTCCCCAAATTCCCACTGTGACGAAGATGAGAGCGAGTCCGCTGAACGCGACCAAAACTTTTCGGCTTTCGATGAATTTTAGGAGGAAAAGTCCAAGTAAACAGCCCGCCATCATTAAGCCCCAAAAACCTGAAACCGTGCGCGCTCCTTCGACATCGGGATTGAGGCCGTGAACTCGGTGCAAGAATTCAGAAATCCAATTAGAAAGTCCTTGCTCAAGGCCGACGTAAGCGAAGATGCCGAGAAAGAACAACCACACTTTCGGATCTTTCAAAAGGAATAAATGCGTTTCGATGGCGCCTACCTTCTCATCGTCTTTGCGTTCCACTTTTGGGAAAGATACGAAACCCACGAGAGCCATCATTAGAATCGTAAAACCGCAGAACAGCCAATAGATCGAAATAAAGCGCGGCTCAAAATTTGTTCTCGCTGATAAATGCGTATAAATCAGCGGTGAAACAAATGAAGCCATCCCGAATACGAACTGCGCGAGAACCGCGTTGAATGCGTAGTTTTCTTCACCACCCGACACTCTTAGCAAAGGATTGATTGCCACTTGGATCGCCGCCATCGCAAGGCCAATCAAAAACAGAGAAAGCAAAGCGGTTGGATAAATCGGAAGCAGACAAAACAAAAGTGCGGCAGCGAATTGCAAAGTGAACGCGGCGATCAAAATCTTTCTTTCGCCCCAAAGTTCAATGGCGAAACCGGACGGAATTGACATCACGGCGTAAGCGATAAAAAACGAAAAAGGGAGAAAAGCCGCCATCGTCAGACTTAAATGAAATGTTTGAATAACGTCAGGTAACAGCGTTCCCAAGATGTTTGAAACGAGGGACACGAAAAAGAAGACCGCGAGGAGCGCCAGAACGCGTTTATTAATCATTCTGTTTTAGTTTAGCCATCGACCTGAACGTTGGTCTAGTTTCAATTGACGATAACACCCTATTTCAACACCCTTAAAGACAGACAAAAAATATAAAGGGGGCCGATGTGCGGATATCAGCGAAAGTTCTACTTCCCGTTCTTGTATTGGCAAGTCACTTGTCCTTTGCAAATGTTATTAAAATTTCAGACGGACTCACAGTGACCGGTCCGATTCGACCGACGATTTCGAATAACGGAAAATATGTGTATATGGGTGGCTTCATCGGGGACGGTGGCGTCGTTCGTTATGACGTTGCAACTGGGCACATCCTTCAAGTCGGAAGCTGTGATAAATTTAATGGTTGTGGACGCGGAGTTCTCGACTCTTCTGCGGACGGCAAGACAGTTGCCTACTCAAATGATCAAAATTTGGTGATCCAAAATCTTTCCGCCAGAACTTCAGAAACACTTGAGGGTTTTGAGTCCGGCAGACTATCGCCGAACGCTCGATATGTCGCTCAGCGCGATACTCGCAACGGTGGCGTAATGGTCAGAGATTTAAAGAAAAGTCAGACGTTTTCCCTTAAGGGCGAATATGGGTTTTATACAAATTATCCCGCCTTTTCGAATGATAGCCGATACCTCACCTATAACGAACAAAGGGCAGGCAAAGATTTCGAAAATAACATTCACGTGCGTGTCTACGACTTCAAAACGAACCGTCTAATGAAAAAGAGCTTCGATATTGGCATGAAGGTCTACACCGTTTGGGAGTGTAATCCTCTCAATTCTGCATCCGAACTTTTGTGCCAGGTCGGCGCGAAATCCCGTGGAGTGTTGGCCGTACTTGTGAACATGCAAAGTGGAAAATGGGACCTCGTCGCGGAAAATTTCATTAACGTCGGCCTCAGTCCGAATCATCAAGACGTGTATTTGACTTGGAGAACCGAAGGGAAGAAGTTCGTCACGCGCAAGAATCTTCATTCTGGACAAGAAACAGAGATCTACCGAGATTCGTCATCCGATAGTAATGATTTTTACCTATTTCCGAACGCGAGTGTAAGTTCGGGTGAGAACGTGGTTTTTACCGGCACAGATGGTGCCGTCTATCTTTTGCAGAATAAGTAAGTTGGTCTGAACGCGAGCCGAAGGAGATCCTTCGGCTACGCCTCTGGATGTTTAGTCGTCGCAGCGATCGATAATCGCGTCGTTCACGTCATCGCCACCATCGCCTTGATGAGTGACCACAAGAACTGAATCGTCATCCCCCCGCCATTTTTTCCAAAGTTTTGAGTTCTTGTTTAACCATGCTTTGTTTTCATCATCTTGCATGCTCTCGTCTAAAACGGTTTGCTTTTTGTATTTCCAACCAAAAAGACCCATTTGGTCCGAGTAGTAGACGTCGGTTAAATCCGCAACAGCTGCCCAAACGCCATCGCCACGACCGGTGTAACAGGTCGAAAAATTACCAGCGCGATTTTCGTTTGGAGTTCCTTCGGATGCGAGTTGCAATCCTTCGTAGGCTTTACCTAATTTTTCTGCAACTTCATTCAATTGCTCATCAATCCCCGACGTATCGACAACGTCTTTGCCCGGAGTGTGCTCAATCCATTCCGGCAACGGTTTCATGCCGGCTTTTTTAACGGTTTTGTTAAACCAAGCCATTGGCATTTTTGTCGTTTGGTTCTTCTTTTGTTTTTTCTGGCTCTTTTTTGTTTTGACCGGAACGCCTTCAACGAAAAGCGGAATGCTCAAAGTCGTTGCGAAAGCAGAGACGCTAACCAGACAAGCTAAAGCCAATAAGAATCGTTTCATTGATCCCCCCCATAAATTGTTGGAGGCAACAGAACACGGGAATGCCTTGATTTCACGCAATCCCAGGACCAATGAAACTTTTTCTGGCCTAGACCTAACTTTGTTTGGCAGCATTGGAACTGCGAGGGGGGACTCGAATGGGAACGCTAAGGATGGCATCCATTTTCGCAGCATGCATTGGCATGACTGTTTTATTTTTTAACTTCACACCTTTGGCGCTACCCGTCGAAGCTGCCGACACGGATATGAGCGAGGTGGTCGCAAAGGCTTTGGGCGCCGCCATGACAATGGCGCAACCTTCCAACCCTTATTGGAAGCTCGATTCCAAGAATGGATGCACCAACGATCTGGTCGAAACCAATGCGGTCCATGTGAAAACTGAAAAAGGCTCTTTGAGAGTCACCATGGCCACAGGAATTCCTGTTCGTTGCGGTCACCCGATTTCCTTAAAAAATGTGACCGTGCAAAGTCATGTAGAAGGTGAACTTCGTCAACCCAGCTCACTCGCTTCTGCCTTGAACAATTTCGACGGCGCGATTTTGCCAGCATCTGGAACTTCTGTTCACTACGACGGGGATAGCTCGATCTCTCAAATCAGTTTAGCGCAGGAAGTGAACGATCATTCGGTCTTCGGCAGCGTTCACGTCAGCGACGACGGTCGTCGCAACCGAATCGAAGACGCACAGTTCACCATCTATCAAAACACTCTGCACGTTGTGGGCAAGAGCCGACTCAAAGACATCGTCTTTAACGATTCTTGTTGCACACCGGTGAGCGGAAGCATCACCACGCAAATGAGTGCTGGCCAAACAGTTGCGCCAACGGACGCGGGTGCGGCGCTCGTTGGCAAAAACGAAACTCTGACATTCGACGGATGTGGCTCCGCGCAGCTCCGCGATTCTTTGGGTCATCGCTCTCATATTCCAGTTCAGTGCATGTAAAAATGACCGTTGGAGAGTAGCGCTAAGCTGCCTATATTGCCGCCATACCTAAGGAGTTGGAAATGGCGCGCGTACTTTTAGCATTGGCGTTTTTGTTTACATTGACTTCTCTCGCAGCGGACGAAGCGACTCCGACCCCCGTCATCCATCTTGAGGAAATTCCAAAGTCAGCTGAACAAGTTGATTGCGCCGCTTTTTTGACTGTCGTGAAGGCGATGAATTTCAAAGGCGATCAAAGATTACGCTACCGAGCTGAAACCGCTCGTTACCGCCGCCAAACTCGCGACTTACGCAGAAGCCAAGGCGCGGTCGCTCGACAAACATACGCTGATGGCAATCGCATCTTCGAACAGATGTTATCGATGATCGCCAGCGGTCGAGACGCCGGAGACATCGCGGATTTTATCGCGGACGATGTCAATCCTGTCTTCGATGCCGTTCGCTCGCTTTCTGAACTCGCCATCAAAACAAAAAAAGAAGATGGAACAACGCGAGACCTCGACAAAAATGAAGAAGAATCGTTCGTCAATCACAGCAAAGAACTGGGAGAAGGATTTAGTCGTTATGCGATGATCGTAGAGACTCTTGTTTCTATCGTGAATCAGAAAGGTGCGGGGAACGTCGGCACTGTTCGCAAAATCGACAAGAGCCAACTCAAAGATGCCGTCACGGTTTACGATCTTCGCAGCGAAACAGCGGTTAAAACTGCTGCTGCCGTTCTCAAGTATTTGGATCGCGAAAATTCCGACAAAGGATTGGCGCCGCTGCCGTCGAACGCAGACGATCCCGCGTACTATCCATTCCCGTCCCTGCAAGTTGCTAAAGAGATTTTCAAAGCGAACGACTACGCAAAATTGGCGAACGCGATGTGGGATTACAATCGTCAAAATCGCGAATCGAACAAATTGGTTTGGGCCGCTTACATTCTTGCCGACGCTGGAGTGAATCTGACGAACCAAGTTCCCAATGCGATTCGTCCACTTGTTCGGACGCTGACAGGTCTTGGCAACACTCACTCAGTTTCAGCACGATATGGGCCTGATCTACAGAAAAAAGCGGCCATCCTCAGAGGATTCGATGCGAATGGTAACATGGTCGTGACTTATGATCCGAATCTCTTAGATCTTCTCACGAAAGAAATTTTTGGCGACCTCGCGGACGGCGGGTCTGGAAACCTCGATCTACTCGTCACTTTTGGGCGTTACGTTTTATATGAAGACGTTTGGTCGGCACTTATGGATCACATCGCTCGCAAAGCGAACGCGACTCTCACTCCGACTTGGGGAAAAAATGGTGTTGATTACGCTGTTTCTTTCAGTAAGCCTGACGACAAACATCCGACGACCGCTTCTCGAATTTGGGCTGACCGCTTGGAAGAAATGATGAAAGCCGAAGCGGAAGTAAAACGCTTAGGCAAAATTTCTTGGAGTCGCCCGAAGCCGGTTATGGTTGTGTCTCGAGCGGCGATCGTTCAGACCGCCGAAGCCGGGGGAGTTTGGGTGAGTGCACATTATACAAACTTCTGGCCGACGCTTTTTCACGGCTTCGCGCACCCAATCATGACAGTTCAGGATACGTTTCATGCAATTATGGGAATGATTCAATAATCACTGGGCTTGTAGCGAGCGAGTCGCATCGGTCTGTTTTTTAACTAGATCGTTGCGCTCCGTCTGCAGCTTATTGATTTGCGCCTTCAGATTGTCTTGTTCACCACGCAAACGATCTTTTTCAGCTACAACTTGTCGACTCGTTTGAGCGTCAACTTGAGCCGTGCCCGAGACCGCCTGACTTTTCTCAGCCGTTAATTGGGCCAATTGATTCTGTAATTCCACCCGCTGGTTTCGCAAATTTCGAAGCGGAATTTCCGGAGGAGCCGTATTCGCATTCTCCGTCATCGTCTTTAATTTATTGTCGACATCGTTCAATGACTGAGTCACGAGCGCCATTCTTTGATCGATATCCACACGTTGTTGCGCGAGTCCCGCCGTTTCTTGTTTTTGCGCCAAACTCGCACGATCATCAAGGGCCTGAAGATCCCTTTGCAAACCTGACATCTGTGATTGGAGAGTTGAGATCTCTTTATCGATTTGCTGAATTCGATCCGTGCTCGAAGAATTGTTCAATGCTTCTTGCTGTGGTTGTGGCTGTGGCGGAATTTCCTGTGGAGGTGCCGCGACTTCCGGTGGGGCCACTTGCGGAGGCGCCTCCACGACAGGCGGCTTCGCTTCCACTTCGGTTTTCGCAATTTTTAATTGCGCGCGAAGATCTTCAACGACTTTGTTATGTTGGTGCTGATAAACCAACATCGCCGTGAGAAAAACAATTGTAGCTAAAGGGATATATGAAAATAGAAGTTTTGAATCGTTGTCCATGGGATCTGAAATTGAACTATTTCGCTTTATACGTCGACGGTAGAAAACCAGCGTCTGTGTTCTGGAATTAAGCATCTATTGGAAACAACTTGGATTCCCGCTTTCTCGGCGCGGGCTTCAGCTTCAGGATTTGTTATTCCCAGTTGGAGCCATAAAACTTCAACACCACCGACTCTCAAAACTTCTTCTACTAGCTCCGGAATTTTTTCAGAACTGCGAAAAACATCGACAAACTTTCTGTAGGCGGCCGGCACATTCGAAAGTGAATCGTAAATTTGAAATCCACCTGCATCATGCGCCTTCGGATAGACTCCAACCATCTCCCAACCTTGATTTCGCATGTAAACGGGCACGTAGTGACTCGGCTTAGACAAATCCGGGCTCAATCCGTAGACGCAAAACTTTTTGTACTTTTCCATCAACGTTTTGATCTGATTGTCTTTGACGTTCATGATCTACACCCTTCCGCGCATTTGTGGATCGAGAGCATCACGAAGTCCGTCGCCCAGCAAGTTGAAAGCCAGCATCGCCGTGAAAATCGCGATCCCAGGAGAAATCATCAAGTGAGGAAAGCTACGAAGAGTTCGCCATCCATCGTTCGCTAAAACTCCCCAGCTCGCAAATGGTGGCTGCAAACCCAATCCTAAGAAACTCATAAAACTCTCAGCCAAAATATTAGCTGGAATTTGAAACGTGAGCAGAACAATCACTGGCCCCATAATATTGGGTAAGATATGAAACACAATCATGCGAAGAGAAGACGAGCCTGACGCTCTTGCGCTTTCAACGTAAGGCATTTGCTTCACTTGCAAGACTTGTCCGCGAACCGTTCGCGCGAGTGTGACCCAACTCACAAGACTGAGCGCTAGAAGCATGCTCACCATCGATTTGTATTGAGGGTCGGCGATAAAATCGTAGGAATCGAAAACGACTTTCACTAAAATGAGGAGCACAAGCGAAGGAATCGATTCGAGGAGATCAATGAATCGCATCATTCCGCTGTCGATCATGCCGCCCCACCAACCCGCAATCGAACCGTAAGTGGTTCCGATCACCAACGAGAGAAAAGCCGTAAAGAAGGCGACGGCCATTGAAACGCGAGCGCCATAGATCAATCGCGAAAACATATCGCGGCCCAAACTATCGGTTCCTAACCAAAACTGCGAACTCGGGGTCGCTAAAACTTGGTCCAAGTATTGTTCGTCGTACGAATGGGGTGCTAAAACGGGTGCAAGAATTGCGACTAACGTGATGAAGAGGATCACACCTGCTGAGATCAGCGCCGCTCGATGCTTCTTGAGCCTCTTCCATGCATCCATCATGACATTTTCACCCTCGGATCGACGACCGCGATCAGCAAATCCGTGATTAGGTTGGCAACGACAAGTAAAACGGAGAAGAGCAAAGTCATTCCTAAAATGAGCGGATAGTCGCGATTCGTCACGCCGTCGACCAAATGTTTTGAAGCTCCTGGAATCGCAAAAATCTTTTCGATTACGAATGATCCCGTCAGGATACTCGCCACCATCGGGCCAGTGAGACTCAGAACAGGAATCAAAGAGTTGCGCAACACATGCTTGAATAGAACTTTCGTTTGCGCCAAACCTTTTGCCTTCGCTGTCCGAATAAAATCGGACCGAATCACCTCAAGAACACTGGCGCGAGTGAGTCGCGCAATCGAAGCAGCGGGGCGAATTCCAATTACGACGGTGGGTAGAATGTAGTAAGAGGGGCCGAGCCAAAGTGCGGGTTCAAAAATGTTGAGCCAAAAACAAAATGCCAAAATAAAAATGGGCGCAATCAAAAAGCTCGGCATCGCCACACCACTGATGGCCAACGTCATCAAAGCAGAATCCATCCATGTTCCGTGATTGGCAGCTGCCCAAACTCCGAGCGGAATTCCGATAAGGTAAGCGAGCATGATCGCATAAACTCCCAGCTGCACCGACGCCGGCAACGCTTCTGAAATAATATCGGCGACGTTCCGTCCCGTATTTTTATACGATTCACCAAGATCGCCGACCATAATTCCTTTAAGGTAATCGGTGTATTGTTTGAGAAGCGGATCGTTCATTTTATATTTTTCTTCAATGGCCGCTTTGATGTCCGGAGGCAATGCTTTTTCTGCATCGAAAGGTCCGCCCGGCAAAATGCGCAATAGCACAAATGTGAGCGTTGCAATTAACCAAAGGGTGACGACCGCTTCACCAATTCTACGAAAGACGTATCGGACGAGGCTTTTTCTCACGGCGAGAATGGCAATCTCAATCGCAAACGAGGCGAGCGTCGCAACAATCATCCATCGGTTAATTTCAAATCCCGCAAAACTTCCCACCACGCAGAATGCGAATAAGTAGAGCGGTAAAAACCGAAGCAACGCCAAAGCAATCATTGTGAAATTGAAGCTCCAGTCACGTCGATTCTCATGAGAGCGTTGTGAGGGAAGTTTTTCACGCGGGGGTTCACCAAACTGTTGTAGACCTGGCGGTAAACAGGAATGATCGGCAGTTCGTCTTCTGCGACAATTTTTTGTGCTTTTGCATAAATCGTGCGGCGCTTTTCCTTATTTAACTCCGTCGCGCCCTGTGCAACCAAATCGTCAAATGTCTTGTTACTCCACTTCTCATAATTGTTTTCAGAGTTCGTGAGAAGGAGACCCAGGAAAGTATCAGGATCTGGATAATCCGCTAACCACCCGTATCGAAACATGTTCGGCGGGTCGGTCCGGATGTGATTCAAATAAACTTTCCATTCCTCGTTCGCCAGTTCCACTTGCACACCCAAATTTTTCTTGAGCTGCGCTTGTACGTTTTCGCTGACCCGCTGATGGTTTTCGTCCGTGTTGAATCCGATCGTGATACGAGGCAATTTAGATCGATCTTTAAAACCCGCTTCGTCCAACAATTTGTTTGCCATCCCTGGATTGAATTTTAGCCCGATCTCGGGATCATGTCCGAACATTCCACCTGGCACCAAACTCGCCAAAGGATCTTGGCCCGCATTGAGCAAATCGGTAATTTGTTTGCGATCGATCGCGTACGCAAATGCCTTGCGAACTTTCACGTTGTTGAAAGGCGGTTTAGCTGTATTGAATCCGAAATAAAAAGTTCCCAACGTCAAAGTTCTCTGAAAACCAGGTTCTTTACTCAAGATTGGAACTTCGTTCATTGGAACTTGTTGTTGGAAATCGAGCTTACCTGAATGGTACAAATTCACAGCGGTCGCATAGTCATTAACCATGTAAAACAAGACGTTTTTAGTTTTTGCTTTTTCGCCGTAGTACCCGTCATACCTTTCGAGGACGACGTTTTTATCGTGATCCCACACCTTGAGAGTATAGGCGCCCAACGTGACCATCTTGCCAGCATCGGCCCATTTGTCTTCGCCATACTTCGCAATGATGTCCTTGCGGATTGGATATGTGGCCTGGTGGCCCATTATGTAAGGAAAATACGCCAACGGCTTGTTAAGTTCGATCACGATTTGGCCTTTATCGTTGATCTTCACCCCCACTTGCGAAAAATCTTTTACGTCCCCCTTGAAATACGCTTCACCATTCTTGATCGGGTAAAGCACATAACTGTAAACAGATGCGGTTTTGCGATTTAAAAGTCTTTCGATTCCATCAAGTACGTGTTGCGCGGTTAACTCAACCCCGTCCGACCATTTCACGCCTTTTCGAAGTGTAAATGTCCACACGCGACCATCTTTTGTTTCCCACTTTGTCGCAAGCTTTGGAATGGCCGCCAATTCAGGATTGCTGTAATCGGTACCAGTGAGTCCTTCCATAAAATTTTCCGAAATCATATGCGAAGCGGAATCATGCATTTTTGTCCAATCAAGAGTCGGAGGTTCCATCTGACAATTGATGCGAAGAGTGTCCTTAATATCGAGGCCGTATTCGAGGCTTTTCTTTGTACATCCAATGACACCAAGAACCGCAAAAAGACCCACCAACTTCAGCATTCGTCACCTCCATGAGGAGACATCAGAAGTAGTCGGGAATCGTCAGGAATTCAAACGCTTAGATGGCGTCCCAACTCTCGTGGGTCGGTATTTTACTAGGAATGGCGACTCCGAGCGGCTCCGCCAGCCATTTGAAAGGCGTGGTGTCTTTGGCGTAAATCATTCGATAGGCGGAATTGTTAAGCAGAACTTTTTTTACATAAGTGCGGGTTTCGACGAATGGGATGTGTTCGATGAACTCGTCCGTTTCCAAATGTCCGAAGCTCACGAGCCAACCTGCAACTCTATGCGGGCCAGCGTTGTAGGCGGCTGCCACGAGCGATAAGTTGCCATGGAACTGCCTCCCTAAGCGAGCGAGGTACTGTGAGCCTAAAGCAATGTTGGTCGAAGGATCCAAAAGATCGTCGACTTTGAAATCCTTGATGTTGCCTAGGCGTGCGAGATTTCGGCTGGTCATTGGCATCAGCTGCATCAAGCCCTTGGCACCGACCGGCGAGATGACATCGGTCTTATAAAGACTTTCAGCTCGCATGATTCCCCAGATCCATTCTTCGGGAATTTGATTGGCAGAAGCGCCCTTTTGTACGAATTTTTTAAAAGCCTGCGGGTAAGTTGAAACCCAAAGAGGTCGGGCGCCATCGACTCCCAACCGCTGGCGGTCGCCAACAAAATCCAACTCACCGATTGAAGCCGAGCGATGAAACGAGTTGATTGCTTCGTAGGCCGAGATCAAAAGTTTTAAATAAGTCGGATTCGAAGTTCGGCGCTCCACTTCGTAAAGTTCAAAACGAGCGAGATCTATTAGGTTCAAAGCTGTAAGTTCTTTCGCGGCGGCCAAGTGTGCTTTCAAAGCCGGCTCTTTAAACTCTGAAGAATCGAGAGGTTCAGCGTCCGCTGACGCTTCCTTTTCTTCATTCTCTGCATCAGGAGCTGTCGTTTCTGTTTTTGTGATTTCCTCTTCAGATTCGCTCTCTTCGTCTTCTTGTGATGCCGCCGGCGGCTTCGGAGTTTCAACCGCGCGAAGAGTGGGAGTCGAAGCCGCATCACGCGCAACAGTGGTGTCTTTGTTCAGCTGTACCAAGCGCGCCTGTGACGCCATTGCGTAGTATGTGTTCGGCGTGTTGGCGATGATCGACGCGAATCCCGCTTTTGCTTCCTGAAGTTTGTTCATGCGAAGCTGAGACATCGCGATCCAATAGAGCAAACGCTGATCCGATGTTGAGTTGCGGAATTTCTTCGATTTCAAATTCTCGTTTCGAACTTCCGACATTTTTTTGAAGCTGCCTTCAAAGTCGCCGCGTAAATACTGCAGCCACGACAAGTGCCATTGAGCATCGCGTGCGAGACCGGATTTCGGGTGCAGACCGACGAGCTGCGAGAATTTTTTAACAGCGCCATCGTAATCTTGGAATTGGTAACTCAAGAAAGCCGCTTGGAACAATGCCTCTCGACCCCGTTTTGAATTCGGCGACATCGCATTCGCTTTTTCGAAAGCGCCGACGGCCGTCTGATACTCACCTGCACGAGCAGCGGCGACCCCTAACAACATCAGGTAATCGAAATTGCCCTTTTGTTGAGGATAACTTCTCACGAGTAAGGCGAGCGCGTCTTCGACTAACCCCTCACTCACAAGGAATCGTCCCATCATCATGTCAACGGCGCCCTGCTCGTCCGCCGACACTCTTGAACGAACTTCTTCGATCTCTTTGCGAGCCCGCTCCGATTCCCCTGCCCATTCCAAGTGGCGAACACGTTCTTGAAAGTCTGAAACTTTAAATGGGCAACCGATCCTGTCTCCATCGACCACCATCTCTTGCAAATTGGAATTCCAACTGGCGACCAGCGCGTCGGTGGGAAAACGAGAATAAAGTTTCTTCGCCCAATTGCACGCTTGTGTGTGGTTTTTAAGTTTCAACTCAATTCGCATCATGCGGTGGAGAACCTGAGAGTATTGTGGCGCCTTCTTCCATTTTTTGGTTAAAGGCTGTAAACGCGCTTTCGCATCTTTCCATTGATTCTTAGCCATCGCCTGCTGGCTCAATAAAAATAGAGTTCGGTACTTGATTTCCGAAGGCGGCTTTTGGATCAAGATACCCTTCAAAATAGGCTCTGCCTCAGCCGATTTGTTCAACTGCGAAAGAGTGTCTGCTAAGAAATATTTTTGATAGATCGCAAGAGCACCCGCAGAGTCGCCAGCTTTGCGCAAAAGGGGTTCTGCCTGCTCAAACTTTCCAGCTTGGTAGAACTCAATCCCTTGGAGAAAGGGAGAGCGCTTGTCTTCAGCATGCGCTGCGCCGACCATCAGTCCCAATCCAATTAAAAGATGCGAAAATCGGATCACGAATCCCCCAAAAAAGACTTTAACGCGAGTATGCGTTTCGGCGGAAGCACAGAGTGCAAAAGGCTTGAAAATTCATTATGTCAGTCTTGCTATTTGGATTCAGACTTCCTAGGATTTCGCATGGCTAAAATTAAAACCGTGTATGTTTGTCAAAATTGTGGAGCGCAAAGACCACGCTGGGAAGGCCGTTGCAGCGATTGCAGCGCCTGGAACACATTAGTTGAAGAGAAATCGATTCCCTCCTCGCCAAAAGCGCGCGGCGGCTGGGTCGGCCACGAAACTTCGACGCCAGAAGTTTGGGCTATAGACCAGGTACCGGAAGCAGGTCCGGATTCCATACAACGCGTTTCAACTGGGTTGACAGAAATGGACCGCGTATTAGGCGGCGGCTTAATTCTTGGTAGCTACATTTTGATCGGCGGCGATCCAGGTATCGGTAAAAGTACGATCGTTATGCAAATGGCGGGGGGTCTCGCCAAACTCAATCTCAATATTTTGTACGTGTCCGCGGAAGAAAGTGTTCAACAGACTTCAATGCGCGCACGTCGACTAGGAGTGAGCGGCCCGACGGTCAATATCGCCAGTGAAAGTCGCCTCGACGCGATCTTAGAGACCGTCGCGAAGACGACGCCCCAAGTTTTGATCATCGATTCGATTCAAACTGTTTTTACTGGAGATTTGGATTCTGCACCTGGCTCCGTGAGTCAGGTTCGTGAGTGCGCGGCTCGATTGCTGACCCTCGCGAAATCGAAAGGTGTGGCTGTATTTTTGATCGGTCACGTAACGAAAGATGGATCTCTCGCAGGTCCACGAGTTCTTGAGCACATGGTCGACACCGTTTTGTCTTTTGAAGGCGACAATCACCAACACTTTCGTTTGCTTCGCGCTTTGAAAAACCGATTTGGTGCGACCAACGAACTCGGTGTTTTTCAAATGAGTGGCGGCGGACTTCGCGAAGTCACAAACCCTTCCGAATTTTTCTTAGAAGAAAGAAAAGAGGCGCGTGCCGGTTCTTCCGTTTTCGCAGGCCTTGAAGGTTCACGTCCGTTGCTTTGTGAAATTCAAGCGCTCACCAACTCAACACCACTCGCCAATCCGAGAAGAACTTCGCTTGGAGTAGATCTCAATCGCGTCCACATGTTGCTTGCCGTTCTCGAAAAGCATTCGCGTTTATCTCTTGCGCAAAAAGATGTGTACGTGAACGTCGTCGGCGGCCTTCGATTGACGGAACCAGGTTCCGACTTAGCACTAGCAGCCGCTCTTATTTCGTCGGAAGTTAAGAAACCATTGCCCGCTTCGTCTTGCTACTTCGGTGAGATCGGTTTGACTGGGGAAGTGCGTGCGTGTTCGTTTGCGACGGAGAGAATTAAAGAAGCCGAGAAGCTTGGCTTCCAGAAAATATTCTTACCGGCGAGTAATGAAAAATACCTCGATAAAAAACCAGCTAAGGGCGTGAAGTACGTCTTTTTAAAGGAGGTCCAAGACCTCTATCGAAGCCTATTCGACGAGCCCCCACGCTCGAAAAAAGCGGCCGAACCAGACCTTCCATTTTAATTCCAGCATCGATATCATCAAGGCATGGAGGCTATATGCTTCGAGCTTTGCTGGTTTTGATGGTCGCTTATTCGGTTCAATCGATGGCGGCGCCCGATCCCAATTCCGTCCAATGCGAATTGCCGGGGGACAAACCGAAGTCCATTAAAGTTCTTCAGGATGATGGCGAGACCTTCTCTTGTTTGCCTGCCAAAACACCCTATCCCTGTAAACACGAGCAATACTGGGATGACGAAGCCATGAAATGTCTCGCTCAGTCGCATTACAAAAATATCACTTTGGTTGAAAGATTTGTTCAGCACGAAGGTTACGTGACAAAAAAATCTTGCCCTGAAGGCCTCGAGCATGTCGGATTTACGAAAGGCGCGAACGACAAAGACACCTGGGTCTGCGTTCCCTCTATGGAAGTACAAAGAGTCGCGGCCGAGAGCAAACCGAAACCAAAATTAACTAAGAAACAAAAAGCCCAACAAAGAAAAGAAGATCGGGCCTACAAGGCTGATGAAGAGCGAAGGATCATGCGCGAAGAGCACGCGGCTGGCACTGCTGACGAAACCCAAGGCGGCGGCTAGCGAACTGTGTGATACTCCTGGAGAGCCGCTAGGCATTCGAGATCCGGTCGATCCACTACCACATCTACAACTGAAGGCGGATCACTCTCGACAATCAGGCGCTGACCTTTTACGAAGAGGCCTTCTTCCGAAAAAAAGATTTCCGCGCTAGAGGTTTCGAGAGTCACGCCTCCGACTGCCTCTTCACCGTTCAAAACTTTTTCGAGTCGCTGTTTTAAATCGGCTCTCACTCTTCCCGGTAACCGATGGAGCGAAAGATCGATTCTTCCCTTCACATGGACGACGTTCCCTTCTTGATCTATCTGGTTCAGAGGGATTTTTCGCCAAAAGAAGATGAGCTGACTCTCAATAGGGAGACCTTTATTCAGAAATATAATTTCCTCACCCCACGCCGTTGGCGAGATAAGAAGAGCGAGTAAAATGAAATTTCGAATCATTAAAAGAACCCACCCCTAAGCAAGATTTTGGGCAGGAATAACAGAACTTCTCGAGTTGCTGAAGAAATAAGCGATTAAATTGAATTCGTTTGAAAAACCAATGAATTAATTACTGTGGCAGTGGGTCAGGCTGGACGAACTCTCGAGCTCCCAGTACTTCTGCATTCAATTCGGGGGGATATGATGAACATTTCGAGTTGGATAATTGTGGGAGCGATCGTTGTTGCGCCTCAATTGGTCTTTGCTTGCGGCAACGATTTCAACGCCGCCTATGAGATGACCAAACATGGCGGAGTTCAGGAAAACCCGATGCTCTTCATTCATCAAGTGAAAGACGCTCTGAAACAATGCGATCACCTCATTGAGCTGCGAAAAGAAGAGAAGCGATCTGATGATTTAGATTCTTCGTACCTCGCCAATCGCAAAAACTGCGAAGAAATGAATAAAGAAATGAACGGCTACAACGAGCAAGACATGGCCGTTACTTTTTGTTTTTATACTGCTGAAAAAGCGTATGGCTGGGGTGTGATGGCCCAAAATCTACGCAACGAACTTAAACAGTAGCGCGCTCTATCGCGCGATTCCATTCTTGTAATCGCGTTTTGCGATCAGCGGATTTCATAACTGGAGAAAATTCGCGATCTTTTTGCCAGGCTTTTCGGATTTCTTCTTTTGAGGACCAGAAGCCGACACCAAGGCCTGCCATAAACGCAGCACCCATCGCCGTCGATTCAATATTTTTTGGTCGCTCAACCGACACTCCCAAAAAGTCCGATTGCATCTGCATCAAAAGATTATTTTCAACCGCGCCGCCATCCACCCGAAGTGATTTCATTTTCTTGCCCGAATCTTTTTCCATCGCAAGAAGGATATCGACGTTTTGCAAAGCCATCGCTTCAAGAACCGCTCGCGCGATGTGCGCTGGCTTCGTTCCTCTTGTCATGCCACAAATCAATCCGCGCGCTTGCGGATCCCAATGAGGAGCTCCGAGTCCCACGAAAGCAGGAACCATCTGTACTCCATCTGTTGAGTGAACTTGATTCGCGAGTGATTCGACTTCCGAACTCTTCGAAACAAATTTCATTTCATCGCGAAGCCATTGAACAGCTGCACCACAAATGAACGCGCCACCTTCGAGAGCATAAGTGATCGCCTTTTCGCCTTTTAGTTGCCATGCAATGGTCGTCAGCAATCCGGATTTCGATTTCGGACGTTTGTTGCCAGTATTCATCAGCAAAAAGCTTCCGGTTCCAAATGTACATTTGGCAGATCCCGGTTCGAAGCACGCCTGACCAAACAGCGCCGACTGCTGATCACCAATCATTCCATGAATCGGAATTCCGTCTGGCAATCCGGGCACGCCATGAGTTTTCCCAAGCAAGTCGTTGCAGTTGGAAATTTCAGGGAGAATTTCTTTCGGCACACCGAAAATTTTCAACAACTCGGGATCCCAATTTCTTTTTTCAATATTCATGAGTTGAGTTCGCGAAGCATTTGAAACGTCGGTGCGATGCGATTGTCCATTCGTTAAACGCCAAAGCAAAAAGCAATCGATAGTTCCACTGGCAAGTTCACCCGCCTTTGCGCGCTTGTGCAACGATCCCTCGTGATCCAAAATCCAACGAATCTTCGATGCGGAGAAATACGGATCGATCACAAGCCCGGTTTTTTTCTGAATCACTGGACCTAGTTTTTTCTTTTTCAACTTTTCACAAAATTCCGTGGTCCTGCGGCATTGCCAAACGATCGCGTTCATCACGGGCTTGTGTGACTTGCGATCCCACACCACAACTGTCTCTCGTTGATTAGTAATTCCGATGGCTTGAATTTGCTCACCTTTCACGTGGCCTTTATCTAAAACTTTCGAAATACCATTCGTCACTGTGTCCCATATCTGAGCCGGATCGTGTTCGACCCAACCAGGGCGCGGATAAATCTGCGGAAATTCTTGGTCGGCGGTCCAACGAATTGCACCGCCCTTATCGACGAGGTGAATTGCAGTTCCAGTCGTCCCTTGATCTATGGCGAGTATGAAATTTTCCATCAGCGATCTCCGTTTGAAAGTTCTATCAAACTAGCGTTATACTGCCAACCTCATGATGAGGCAGCTTTTTCGCATTCCTCCAGATAAAATTATCGATCACTTGCTGAGTTCCGATCGCGAGACCGTGTTGTATAAAATTCTGCCGCACTTTTTCATGGAGATCGTGAAAAAATATTTTCGTGTGCAAGTGGAAGGTGCTGAGAATGTGCCTAAACGAGGGGCTGCGATCATTGCACCCAACCATTCCGGAGTTTCAGGTTTCGATGCCATGGTCCTCCATCACGAGATCACTCGCGTTTCGCAACGCTATCCTCGCATTCTTACGCACCATCTTTGGTTTTTGACGAAAACGACGGCGATTCCCGCATCCAAACTCGGCTTCATTGAAGCGAATATGGGGAACGGCATCAAGTCGCTACAAAAAAAACAGATCGTCGTCATTTTTCCAGAAGGCGAAAGCGGAAACTTCAAACCTTCATCGAAGGCCTATCAACTTCAAGAATTTAAACGCGGCTTCATTCGCATGGCGATTGAGACTGGTGCACCGATTGTTCCCACCATCGTGATCGGTGCCGAAGAAACGCATGTGAATTTGAGCCAACTGCAGCTCTCAAAATACTTACGAGGGCTCGTGATTCCGTTGCCCCTCAACATGCTGCCGCTGCCCTCGAAATGGAAAATTATTTTTCTTGAGCCGATTCAGGTCGACCTTAAAAAAAGTCAACTCAACGATCGCGAAGCGGTTCGCAAGGTCGCGTTCGAAATTCAAGAGCTGATGCAAAAGCGGATTCGCGACGAACTCAAGAAGCGCGACAGCGTGTTTTTCTAATCCACGTCGTCGGCTTTGTCGGCACCGATGGTTTGGATAATCTTGACCCATTTGGTGATCAAAAATCCGGGGTTTTGCTCATTCCGGCTGACCATTTTGCTAGTGATTAACGCCGCAACTGCGACTCCCACAATCAACAATAAGATGTATTCGAGTACGATTTGACCCGATTGACTGCCAAGGGTAACTTCTTTGGATGGAAAACTTAGATCCTTCGAACTCAGCCAACGACACCAAAAAAACCTTGCGCTACATGCAGGTCGCCGCTGTCTTTGCGCTGATTGTGATTGGCTCGGTGATTTATACATTCTCACATCTTCCCATCGGGACAAGTATTGCGGTCGATCGATTTCCGACCATTACCGTCACCCCTCCTTATCGGCAAAAAGTGCCTCATTTTGAATGGCATGCGAAGGGGGCGAGCCTTAAGTCCTCGGATTTACAGGGCCGCTGGACCATTCTCAGCTTCTGGTCGATGACGTGTGAGCCATGTTTAAAAGAGATGCCCGACCTCGACCAATTTAACGAAGATTGGTCAGGACCTGAGCTTTCGATCGTGACTGTGAACGAAGATCGCGTCGATCTTTCAGAAACCATCCGCCAATTTTTAGCGGAAACTGAAATTCAATTGGCTGTTTACTACGATACCGAAGGACAAATAAAAAACGCCTTCGACGTTCATGAGTTCCCACGTCACTTTTTGATTAGTCCAAAAGGTGAAATTGTTTGGACTGAGAAAGGCGCTTTCAATTGGACAGCGCCCGAATCACAAAAATCGTTGCTCGCGATTATGGAGCGAGAAGGCCTTCCCCCGGACGAAGCCGAAGGCCCCGAAGATCTCTAAAAGGTTGCAGGATCTTTTAGAGTTCGGCGACGGTTTCGAGAGGGCGCACCGATGCAAAGATCTGTTCGACTTTGCGGTACACAGCCTCGTAATCGTCATCCGCGAGTGGACCACGAACGCCCAACACGAAATCTCCACCTAAATCTTCTTGCACAACCGTCTCGCGGATTTGTTTCGAAAACGAAGTTTCGAAAGCATCCACCGTTGGGTAGAGCATCAGGAAGATGGTGTGACCCGATTGTTTGAAGGCGTTTCGAGTGCCGCTATAAACGTCCTTCAATCGATTCTGCAATCGAAAATAAACTTTGAGCGCCAACGACTCTTGGTGCTGAGCAAAGTAAATTCGAACAGGTCCATCGAAGACGGCGGCGTTGAACGCAGGCGAATAGTATCGGGACTGCGTTAAGTGAGAGACGATCTGCGACATATTACTGTCTCCTCATGATGACAAAATAAGCAGTTGTTCTCTAAACAGTTGAAAACTCGGAAGCCCTTATCCTTGGGCAGCGCTCCAAATTCCCAACATCTCCAGCCTAGGAAAACTTTCGACTAGAAATCAAAACTTTTTTTCAAATAGTTTTCGGCCCTCTTTCCAAACATTCGCGACAGGACGCGAGCCGACGGAGTAAAAGAGGTTTTCCCAATTGTTATCTAAGCATACGAAATCGCATTGCTTTCCGACTTCCAACGATCCGAGCATTGCCTGTTTATTGAGCGCTTTTGCGGCTCCAAATGTCCACGCACACAAAACTTCGGGGAGCGACATTTTCATTTCGAGTCTGGCTAAAACACCCACAAACGACAAATCTTGGGTCGGACTTGTCCCCGGGTTGAAGTCAGTGGAGAGCGCAACACACGCCCCTTGATCGATAAGATCACGCGCTTTTGGATACTTTATTTTCAAATAAAAATCGGAAGCAGGAAGTAAGACGGCAACGGATTCCGATTTTGCGAGGCTCGTGATTTCTTCAGGCTTCAATTCTACAACGTGATCAACGGACACTGCCTGATTTTTTAAGGCGACGGCCGTTCCACCGGAGTTCGAAAGTTGCTCAACATGTGCCGTGACATCGAGGCCGAGCGATTTTGCTTTTTTGAAATAGCGCTCACCTTGTTCTGCTGAGAAAAAACCTTTTTCGATAAAGATGTCGGCTCGCTCTGCCAATTTTTTCTTGGCGATTTCCGGCAAAAGTTTTTCCATTACAAATTCGAAATATTCATCGACCGTTTTATATTCAGGAGGCTTCGAGTGCGGACCTAAGAAAGTGCGCACAATGCGCGGGCCTTTCACTTTCCCTGCCATCTTTAAAGATTTAATTTCGTTTTCGAGATCGAGACCATATCCGCTTTTAATCTCGAGCGTCGTTACACCTTGCTCGACAAAACGATCGGCTCTCTCTTGCATCACCCAAAGCAATGCTTCCTCATTGCTCGACCGAGTCGATTTGACGGTCGAAATGATACCGCCACCGCGTGCGGCGATCTCTTGGTAGGAAACGCCTTGCTGTCGCCACTCGAACTCTTCGCTACGGTTACCTACAAACGCGAGATGCGTGTGGCATTCAACAAATGCAGGAACAACGTCTCTTGCGCACAGATCGACTTCCTCGTCATATTTACCAGCAGGCAAATCCTTTTCTGAGCCAATCCACGTGATTCGACCGTTCTCCGACACCCATGCC
>JADMIO011403846.1_pt1 | contig 65110 bp, 61 predicted proteins | sample 8958161 | NCBI WGS metagenome assembly JADMIO01 (sample SAMN16585339, study PRJNA669376) | soil metagenome | isolation source: Crop rotation soil | place: USA: Cullars Rotation, Alabama | collected 2011
CGCGACAACTTGTCCACGTGGAATTCTAAGCTTAGGATCCCAATGTGCTGGAAAGCTACCTCAAGATCGCGCCCGAAGCGCTCTCCGACGGCCCGCTCTCGAAAATGATGAAGCCCGGCGTCGGCACGTATTACCGCTTCAAGGAACTGTTCGACCGCTACTCGAAGGAAGCAGGCAAGGAGCAGTACCTGATCCCGTACTTCATCGCCGCGCATCCGGGCACGAGCGACGAAGACATGCTCGAGCTCGCCCTGTGGCTCAAGAAGAACGGTTTCCGTGCGGACCAGGTGCAGGCCTTCCTGCCGTCACCGATGGCCACCGCAACGGCCATGTACCATAGTGGCAAGAACCCGTTGCACCGGGTTACTCGATCGAGCGAGGAAGTGCGCATTCCCAAGGGCCTGAAGGTGCGTCGCCTCCACAAGGCGTTCCTCAGGTATCACGATGCGAACAACTGGCCGGTGCTGCGCGAAGCCCTGCGGCGCATGGGGCGCGCGGACCTCATCGGCAACGGCAAGCACCAACTCGTCCCGGCCTGGCAGCCGGCGGGAACGGGCGAATCGGCCGAGGGGCGGCGCGGCGGCAGCGTGCATCGGCCTTTCCGCACGCAGCACACTGGATTACCGAACACGCCTTCGTTACCGTCGGCGCAGGGTCGGCCGAGGAACGGCGGCGCGAAGCGCCCCGGGAAGAAGTAGCTCTCGGCCGGCGCGCAGGGTCTTGCGGGACGCGCAAGACTTTCGCCCATCAACCAACGAGGCTTCCGGCCATGAACGAGTCCACAGCGCTGCTGGGATTCCTGCTGCTGATCCTCGGCATCGCGCTCATCATTGGTGAAATCATCCTGCCCACCGTGGGCGTGCTCGGTGTGCTGGGCATCGCCGCGGTGATCATCTCCGCCGTCGTGATTCACAGCGCATCGGTGCCAGGCATGGAAATCGTCCTGCCGCTGGTCGCGGGGCTCGCCGTGGTCGGCGGGCTCGTCGTGATTGGAACCGGCTTCCTCGCCCGCAAGTCCATGAAGCAGCCGATCGTCACCGGCGCGCAGGGCATGATCGGCGCGCGCGCCGAGGCGATCGTCAGTTTCTCGGACAACGGCACCGTGCAGTACGGTGGCGAGATCTGGAAGGCGCGCACGCAGGCGCCGGTGAGTGCCGGTCAAACCGTGCGCATCCTCAAGGTCGATGGCCTCGTGCTGTGGGTGGAGCCAACATGAATTTCATCATCGTTCTCGTCGTCCTGTTCCTGATCCTGCTGTCGCTGTCGGTGCGCGTGCTCAACGAGTACGAGCGCGGCGTCGTGTTCCAGCTCGGGCGGTTCGTGGGGGTGAAGGGGCCGGGGCTCATCCTGCTGTGGCCGGTCGTGCAGAAGATGACGAAAGTCGACCTGCGCGTGATCGTGCTCGACGTGCCGAAGCAGGACGTCATCCTGCGTGACAACGTCTCGGTGAAAGTGAATGCGGTGGTGTACTTCCGCATCGTCGATCCGGGCAAGTCGATCATCCAGGTGGAAAGCGTGTTCCAGGCGACGAGCCAGCTCGCGCAGACCACGCTGCGTTCGGTGCTCGGCCAGCACGAGATGGATGACCTGCTCGCCCAGCGCGAGAAGCTCAACACCGACATCCAGCGCATCCTCGACCAGAGCACCGAGCAGTGGGGCATCAAGGTGTCGAACGTCGAGATCAAGCAGGTCGACCTCGACGAAAGCATGATCCGTGCGATGGCGAAGCAGGCCGAAGCCGAACGCACGCGGCGCGCGAAGATCATTCACGCGGAAGGCGAAAGTCAGGCCGCGCAGATGCTCGTGCAAGCAGCGGCGTCGCTCGCCCGTGAACCGGGCGCCATGCAGTTGCGCTATCTGCAGACGCTCGCCGACATCACCACCGATAAGTCGTCCACCATCGTGTTCCCGCTGCCGGTGGATCTGATCAAACCGTTCCTCCAGCAGAAATGAACCCCCTCGCGAAGAGCATTCTCGTCACCGGCGGTCTGCTGATGTCGCTCGGCATCGTGGCCGGCGCAGTCGGCACGCACGCGCTGCGCGCCCGGCTGTCGCCGGACGATCTCGCCATTTTCGAAACGGCCGTTCGGTACCACATCTATAACGCGCTAGGCGTGCTCATCATCGGCGCGGTCGCGCTGGCGGCGAGCCCACCGCTGCTGCGCTGGTCGTCGTGCCTGATCGTGGCGGGAATCGTGCTGTTTTCCGGGGCCCTGTACGCCGCCTCGTTAGGAGCCCCGCGCTTCATCCACGTGCTGCCACCATTCGGCGGTCTGGCATTGATCGCAGGTTGGATTCTGTTCGCCGTGGCCATCTGGCGCCTGCCGGGGTAAACCCCGCAGAATGAGCGGCATCCAATGCGGCTAGCCGCTCGAGGAACCGCTTTCATGCCGAAACACATTCTCGCCGCCGCCGCGTCGGTGGCGTCTGCTGCTCTCATCACGGTGCTCGCCGTTTCGGTCAGCGCCGCCGCCCAGCCCAGGAAGGGCAAAACCTCGGAGGCTTCCGCGATGGAATCGCACGCCGCAACGTCTTCTTCGAAATCCGCGCGCATCGGCACGTGGGGCATCAACCTCGCCGATGGCGATCACGCCGTGAAGCCGGGCGATGACTTCTACGAGTACTCCATCGGGAGCTGGCTGAAGACCAACCAGATTCCCGCCGACCGCACGTCGTGGAGCACGTTCGTGGTGCTCGCCGACGAAGCCGAGCGGCAACTCCGGCAACTCGTGGAAGGCCTCTCGCCCATGGCGAAGGTCGGCACGAACGAGAAGAAGGTCGGCGACTTCTACCGCACCTACAACGATACGGACACCATCGAGCGGCTCGGTCTCACGCCGGTGAAAGCCTCGCTCGATGCGATCGCTGCCGTGAAAACGCACGAGGACGTCGCGCGGCTCATGGGCCGGCCGGACATGCCCGTGCGCACGCCGGTGCGCGAAGGCATCACCGTCGACCAGAAGAATCCGGATCGTTACATCGTCGCCGTCACGCAGAGCGGCCTCGGCCTGCCGGAGCGCGACTACTACCTGAAGGACGACCCGAAGCTCGTCGAGATTCGCGCTCAATACGTGGCGCACATCGAGCGCCTGCTCACGCTCGCCGGCGAAAAGAATGGCGCGGATCAGGCGAAAGCGATCCTCGATCTCGAGACGCAGATTGCGAAGCTGCACTGGCCGATCGCCAAGCGCCGCGAGCGCGATCTCACGTACAACCTGCGCACGCGCGAAGAGCTGGAGAAGCTCGCGCCGTCGTACCCCTGGCAGGCGCAGCTTGCGGCCGCGGGCATTGCGGATCAGCGCGAGTTCGTCGTTCGCGAGCTCGATGCGGTTGAGGGCCTCGCGAAGCTGTTCACGCAGGTGCCGGTGGCTACGTGGCGCAGCTATCTCACGTATCACTTCCTCTCGAGCGTGTCGGATACGCTGCCGAAAGCGTTCGACGACGAGCGCTTCGCGTTCTACGGTCGCACGCTGAACGGCCAGCCGCAGCAACGCGATCGCTGGAAGCGCGCGATGGGCGCGCTCGACGGCAGCCTTGGCGAAGCGCTCGGCCAGCTGTACGTCGCCAAGTATTTTCCGCCGGATTCGAAGGCGAAGATGCTGGCGCTGGTCGAGAACCTGCGCGCCGCCTACGCGGAACGGGTGAAGCATCTCACCTGGATGAGCGAGTCGACCAAGAAGGCCGCGCTCGAAAAGCTCGCGACTTTCCGCCCGAAGATCGGCTATCCCGACAAGTGGCGCGATTACTCGGCGCTCGACGTGCGCATCGGCGACGCGTTCGGCAACTCGATCCGCGCGGCCGTGTTCGACTGGAATCGCGACGTGAACCGCCTCGGTAAGCCGACGGATCGCGACGAGTGGGGCATGACGCCGCAGACGGTGAACGCCTACTACAACCCGACGTTCAACGAGATCGTGTTCCCGGCCGCAATCCTGCAGCCGCCGTACTTCGATCCGAATGCGGATCCGGCCGTGAACTACGGCGCGATCGGCGGCGTGATCGGGCACGAGATGGGCCACGGCTTCGACGACCAGGGTTCGAAGTCAGACGCGCGCGGCATCCTGCGTACGTGGTGGGCGCCGGAGGACGAAACGGCGTTCAAGAAGCTCGTCGACAATCTCGCCACTCAGTACGACGCGTACACGGCGCTGCCGGGGCTGAACGTGAACGGCCGGCTCACGCTGGGCGAGAACATCGGCGATCTCGGTGGGCTCACCGTGGCGCTCGAGGCGTATCACATTTCGCTGAAGGGCAAATCCGCGCCGGTGCTCGATGGGCTGAGCGGCGAGCAGCGCTTCTTCCTGGCATGGGGCCAGGCCTGGCGCAATCTCACGCGCGACGAGCGGCTGCGCGTGCAGGTGATGAGCGATCCGCACAGCCCCGCGAAATTCCGCGTGAACGGCGTCGTGCGGAACATGGATGCGTGGTATTCGGCGTTCGACATCAAGCCGGGCGACAAGCTGTATTTGCCGCCGGAGGAGCGCGTTCACATCTGGTGAAGCGGTTTCGGAAGCCCTCAATCGCCGGGCGGCTCGAGTGGAGCGCACGCGTGCTTTCTCCACTCTCAGCCGACCGGCGATTGAGGGCTTCCCTTTCTCAGCGCGCGAACGTGTCGCAGTTCGCCACATTGCCGGAGTCGAGCCCGCGCTTGAACCACTCCATGCGCTGCTTCGCCGAGCCATGCGTGAAGGAGTCCGGCACCACGTGCCCCTGAGTCCTGCGCTGAATCGTATCGTCGCCCACCGCTGACGCGGCGTTGAGCGCTTCCTCGACGTCCCCCTGCTCAATGATCTGCCGCGCGCGATCGGCGTTGTGAGCCCACACGCCTGCGTAGCAATCCGCCTGCAGTTCCATGCGAACCTGTAGCTGATTGCGCTCCACATCCGACGCACGCTCCTGGGCGGCGCGCACTTTCTGTTCGGTGCCGAGCAGGTTCTGCACGTGATGGCCGACTTCGTGCGCGATGACGTACGCCTGCGCGAAATCCCCCGGCGCCTGGAAGCGCGACTGCAATTCCTGGAAGAAGCTGGGGTCGAGATACACCTTGCTGTCGGCCGGGCAGTAGAACGGGCCGACCCCGGAATCGGCGAAGCCGCAGCCTGTGTTGATCTGCTGGGTGAAGAGATCGAGCTTCGGCGGCACGTACTGGCGGCCGGCCTGCTGGAAGATCGCCGTCCAGGTGTCCTCGGTGTCCGCGAGCACGACGGAGACGAACTGGCCGACCTGGTCCGCCGGCGCGCCTTGCACGGCAGGCTTGTCCGGACCGCTGCCGCCGCCCGCGCCCTCGGCGAGGCCGAGAATCACGCGCGGATCGATACCGAAGAAGTACGCCGCCACCAGCGCGATGAGCGTGCCGCCGACGCCGAGTTTGAGCCCGCCGCCGCCGAACCGGCTGCCCCGATAGTCTTCAACGTTGTCGCTGCGGCGACCGCCTTCCCAACGCATGATGTTTCGCTCCCCGGAAATGTCAGAGCCCGTTCAGGTGCCGGCGCGCGGGGCCGGCTGAAGGGTAACGGCGACGTCGAGGCCGTGTTCCTGCTCGGCGCGGTCATCGTGAAGTATCCTGCGCGCCCGATGCGCGCCTCCGGCCTACCAATCGATGACGTGTTGCCCCAATTGCGAGCGGCGCTGGGGAGCCACCGGAGCGTGGTCCTTCAGGCGCCGCCCGGCGCGGGCAAGAGTACCGTGGTTCCGCTGGCACTGCTCGACGAAGCCTGGGCGCGCGGCAAGCGCTTGATCATGCTGGAGCCGCGGCGACTCGCCGCCCGCGCCGTCGCGCAGAGAATGGCGGGCACGCTGCGCGAGAGCGTGGGGCAGACGGTGGGTTACCGCATGCGGCTCGATACGCAGGTGTCGAAGAACACGCGGATCGAAGTGGTGACGGAAGGGGTGCTCACTCGGATGCTTCAGAGCGATCCGTCGCTCGAAGGCGTGGCGGCCGTCATCTTCGATGAGTTTCACGAACGCAGCCTGCAGGCCGATCTGGGTCTCGCGTTGTCGTTGGATGCGCGGGACAACCTGGCGCCGGATCTCAAGCTGGTGATGATGTCGGCGACGCTGGATGGCGAGCGGGTGGCCGCGTTGCTCGGTGACGCGCCGATCGTGAGCGCGCAGGGGCGGATGTTTCCGGTGGAAACGCGGTTCGCCGGGAAGAGCGCGCCGTTGTTGCCGGATGCGACGGCGGCGCGTGGTACGCAGGAGTCGCCGGAGCGTGTGGTTGCGCAGATTGTGTTGAGTGCGCTGGAGGAAGAGCCGGGCGATGTGCTGGTGTTCTTGCCCGGTGCGCGCGAAATACGACGCGTGCAGAGTTTGCTCGAAGAGCGGCTCGGCGCGCGAGCGGGGCGCGACATCGTGCTGTTGCCGCTCTTCGGCGATCTCTCGCCGGGCGAGCAGGACGCCGCGCTCTCCCCCGCGGCCGGCGGCACGCGCAAAGTCGTGCTCGCGACCAACATCGCCGAAACCAGCCTCACCATTCCCGGCGTTCGCATCGTCGTCGACTCCGGCCTCGTGCGTCGCTCGGTGTTCGACCCGTCCACGGGGATGAGCCGCCTCGAAACCCAGCGCATTTCGCGTGCGTCGGCCGATCAGCGCCAGGGTCGCGCGGGCCGTGTCGAAGCGGGCGTCTGCTATCGCGCCTGGAGCGAAGGCGCGCAACGTAGCCTCGCGCCGTTCTCGCCGCCTGAAATTACCGACGCCGATCTCACTCCGCTGGCGCTCGACCTGGCGAACTGGGGCGTGCGCGACGCGACCGATCTGCGCTGGCTCGATCCGCCACCGAACGCGATGCTCGCGAGCGCGCGTGATCTGCTCGCGCATCTCGGCGCGCTCGATCAGCAGGGCCGCATCACATCGCACGGGCGCGAGATGGCGACGCTCGGCGTTCATCCGCGGCTCGCGCACATGTTGCTTCGAGCGCGGGACCTCGGCGCGCTGCCGATGGCGGCCGACTTCGCAGCGCTGCTCTCCGAGCGCGACCTGCTCAGAGGCGCCGCCGGCTCCCGCGACACCGACGTGCGCTCGCGCCTCGACATCTTCCGCAGCGATCGCGCGCCGCCCGGCGTGGACTGGGGCACGTTCCAGCGCGCGAAGAAGACGTCGCGCGATCTTTATCGACGGCTCTCGGGTAAGGAGGGCGCTGGCCCCGCCGTCGATGCCGGCGTGCTGCTCGCCTTCGCCTATCCCGACCGCATCGGTCGTCGTCGCGGCGTCGGCGGCGATGCCCGTTACACCCTCGCGAACGGCCGTGGCGCGCACTTCGCCGACACGCAGAGCCTCGGCCGGCAGGACATCGTCGTCGCGGTCGACCTCGACGATCGCGAGCGCGACGCGCGCATCCTCCTCGCCGCGCCGCTCGCCCGTGCCGATGTCGACAAGTATTTCGCCGATCAGCTGGTGCGCGCCGAATCCGTCGAATGGAGCTCGCGCGACCAGGCCGTCATCGCCCGCCGCGTCGTGCGCCTCGGCGCCGCCGTGCTCGAAGAGCAACCCCTTCACGAAATCCCAGCCGATGCCGCGCGCGCAGCGATGCTCGTCGGCGCCCGCGAGCTCGGCATCGCCGCCTTCAACTGGACGCGCGACGCGCGCGACCTGCAGGCCCGCATGGAATTCGTCCGGAAGCACGCATCTGATCCAAGCACGTGGCCCGCGGTCGACGACGCATCCCTCGCCAGCTCATTCGACGACTGGCTCGCACCGTGGCTCGACGGCATCACGCGCAAGGATCACCTCTCGCGCGTCTCCCTCACCGAAGCCCTGCGCGCGCTGCTCCCCTACGAGAAGCAACGCAAGCTCGAGGAACTCGCCCCAACGCACCTGCAGGTGCCGACCGGTTCCAACATTCGCATCGACTATCTGGACGAAAGCGCGCCCGTGGTCGCCGTGAGACTGCAGGAAGTCTTCGGCCTCGAAAGAACGCCCCTGATCGGCGGCAACCGCGTACCCATTACCTTCAAGCTGCTTTCGCCCGCGCAACGTCCAGTGCAAGTTACTCGCGACCTCGCCGGCTTCTGGCGCGGCAGCTACGCCGACGTACGCAAAGACATGCGCGGCCGCTACCCCAAACACTACTGGCCCGAAAATCCGCTCGAAGCGGAGCCCACGCGCGGCGTGCGGCGCAAGCCGAGTTGAGAGCACCTCATGAATCGAGCCGCTCGTGCAGCCGTCGCGCAGGAAACGCTGGCTATCCTGAAGAATGGCGGTTACCCACTCGCTGGCGGCGGGAGCGTCTCCATTGCGGATGCGGCGGCTCGCTGTGTGGACGCTACCCAGCTGCTTCGACCGCATGACCTCGCCCGAATCCGCGACTCGGTGCTTTCGCAGCCGGCAGGGGCGCGGCCGGCTGCCATCGAGGTGGTGAACGAAACCACTCTCATGGGCATAGCGCGCCTCCTGCGTGACGGCTCTGCGCCGGTCGTGGCGCTGAACTTCGCCTCGGCAAAGAATCCCGGCGGTGGTTTCCTGACCGGCAGTCAGGCTCAGGAAGAATCTCTCGCACGAAGTTCGGCGCTTTACGCATCGCTCATGAAGGCGTGGGACTTCTACGAGCAGCATCGGCAGGATTCGTCGCCCCTCTATTCGGACTCGATGATTCTGACGCCCGACTGTCCGGTCTTTCGAGACGACACCGGCAACCTGTTGAGCGACGTGCGACGCGCGTCATTCATCTCCGCAGCGGCGCCGAACGCGGGTGCGGTGAAGGAGAACGCACCGGAGCATTCGAGCCGCATTCCCGATGTGCTTGCCCAGCGCGCCGAGTACGTCCTGGCGCTTGCCTGCGCGCAGGGCTATCGGCACATCGTGCTGGGCGCCTGGGGGTGCGGCGTGTTCCGCAACGATCCCGAAACGGTCGCGGGCGTATTCATGACGCTCCTCTACGGCGCGGGGTGGGTGAGCCGCTTCTCGCGAGTCGTGTTCTCTATCCTGGACCCATCGCCGGAACAGGGGCTCATCGCGACGTTCAAAGCGGCTGTGTCTGCGAAACCTGTATGAGCGTGACCTGAACGTAGGACCCCGCTGACTCTCCGACGCGCCATCCGCCGCTGCCGCCGGATTCGCCACCTCGGCACACTGGCAACCGTAGAGCCGATACCTGTCCCAACAACAGGTGCCGGCACTTCGAAACTGGGGCCGCGAAAGCGGCCCCAACTCGTTTACGGCTCATCTATCATGGGTCGTCTTCGTACGATCAGGTCTCGCTCCTTGTCCGACTCCGCTGCTGCCGCTACCGCGCGCGCATCGAGCGCGCTGAGCCATCCGGGCTTTCGTGTCTTCTTCATCTGCGTCGCTGCGGTGATGACCGCGGACTTCTGCGAGCACGTCATCAGCTACTGGGTGATGTGGGAGAAGTTTCATTCGACGTGGCTGGCCGGCTACGCGGTGATCTCACACTGGCTACCGTTCCTGCTGCTATCGATTCCGTCGGGGGCGCTCGGCGATCGCTTCGATACGCGGCGGATCATCCAGGTAGGCATGCTGATTTTCGCGAGCGTCTCGCTCGCGTGGGGCGCGCTGTTCCTGTCTGGCAAGCTGGAGATGTGGCACGCGTGCGTACTGCTGGTCGTGCACGGCATGGCGGGCGTGCTCTGGAATCCAGCCACGCAGCTGCTGCTCTATGACATGGTTGGGGCCGCGCAGCTTCCGAGCGCCGTGCGCCTGACCGCGACCGCACGCAATCTCGGCATGCTCGCAGGCCCCGCGGTCGGCACGGCGCTGCTGCATCTCGGCCCTTCGACGGGCATCTTCATCAATGCGCTCATCTACCTGCCCATGATCTTGTGGCTGTGGAAGGCGCCGTATGGCCCGCGCTTCCGCAAGGAAGGCTCCGCTCCGGTGCGGGCGATCAAGGGTTTTGCGGACATCGTCGAGACTCTGCGCACGGTCTCCGCCAACCCCACGCTGTTGTCGATGACGCTGCTGGCCGGCGGCGCGTCGCTGTTCATCGGCAACGCGTATCAGGCGCAGATGCCCGAGCTCGCGCACGATCTCGGGCAGGGCCAGGCCAACTACATGTACACGCTGCTGATCGGCGCCGATGCATTGGGCGCCATCCTCGCAGCCGTCGTGCTCGAGTCGCGTGGCTTCCTGCCACTCACGCCGCGCACGGCGCTGGTTCTCGCGATGGTGTGGTGTGGCGCGCTGGCGGGCTTCGCGATGTCGACGTTCTACCCGGTCGCGGTGGCGCTGCTGCTCGTGGCGGGTTTCGTCGAGCTCTCGTTCAACTCGATGGCGCAAGCGCTCGTGCAGTTGAACGCGCCCACCAACATGCGTGGCCGAATCGTGGGTGTGTTCGTGATGTCGGCGCTCGGTATGCGCACGTTCAGTGGCGTTACCGTGGGCGTCGTCGGCTCGATCATCGGCGTGCATTATTCGATTTCGCTCGCCGCGTGCATCCTGCTGGTAGGGCTGATTGCCCTCTTCGTGAGCTTCACGCGCCACGCCCGCGCCGTCCAATGATCCAGTCGCTCGCCGGTTCCATTAATCCCTGAAAAATAAGTATTTCGGCGTCACCGGCCGCAGGAACGCCAATTGCTCTGCTTCCGCTACCTGAGCACAGATTTAGCGGAGATTTCATCGTGGCTACGCGTTTGAGAGAGCAGGCGGGAAAGGCGGGCTGGATTCTGTTGTGGCTGCTGGGAGTGCCCATTCCCATCCTCGTCATTCTGTTCCTCGTACGCGGCTGCACTTGATTCGGTACCGAAACCCAAGCGGAGGAAACAAACGTGAAGAGCAAGATTGTGACAATGATTGTGGCAGTAGTAGCGATGGCTTCGATGGCGGCGTGCTCGCCGACGCGGACCACGCGCAGCGCTGGCGAAACGCTGGACGACGCGACGGTCACCGCGAAAGTGAAGACGGCCCTGGCGCGCGATCCGTCGACGAGCGCGTATCGCATCGAAGTCGAGTCCTACCGCGGCGAAGTGCAGCTCAACGGCTTCGTTGAAACGGCGGACATGAAGTCGGCGGCGACGCGCGTGGCGAAGTCGGTCGACGGCGTGAAAGGCGTGTCCAATAACCTGGAAGTGAGCACGGGCGATCGCTCGGCGGGTCAGGTCGTGGATGACGGCGTGATCACCGCGAAAGTGAAAGCCGCGCTGATCGAGGACCCGAACGTCGCCGCGCGTGACGTGAACGTGCAGACGCGCGAAGGCGTGGTGCAGCTGGCCGGCTTTGTCGACACCAGCACGCAGAAGTCGAAGGCGAGCGAAGCGGCGCGTCGCGTTGCGGGCGTGAAGCAGGTGGACAACCAGCTGGAAGTGAAGCAGCGCTGAGAATCAGCCCTGCGGGGATGGAAGAAGCCCGGCTCATGCCGGGCTTCTTTTTTGGGGATTACTTCAGACCCTCGGCGCGCAGTGCCTGATCCACCGCCGGGCGCGCTGCCACGCGCTGGTGTAGCGCCTGCAGCCTCGGCCACTTCGCCAGGTCGAGGTTCACCCGGCCGAACCAGCCCAGGATCACGAACAGATACGCATCCGCGACCGTGAACTGCTCGCCCATGAGATAGCTGCGCGAGCCCAGGTTGTTCTCGAGCCAGTCGAGCCGGCGCGTGAGATTGCCCCGCGCGAACGTCTTCACCTCTTCCGGATTTGTCGGCCCGAACAGCGGCGAAATGTTCTTGTGAATTTCCGAGTTCAGGAACGCGAGCCACTCCACCAGCCGTGAGCGCTCGAGCGTGCCGGCCGGCGGAGCGAGCTTCGCTTCCGGCTTGAGATCCGCGATGTACTGAAGCACCGCGACGTTCTCCGTGAGCACCTGCCCGTTGTCGAGTTTCAGCGCCGGCGCGTAGCCCTTGCTGTTCACCTGGTTGAAGTCTTCGCCGTCGCCGGTCTTCTTCGTGGCCCGGTCGATGGCCGTCGCGTCGAACTTCACGCCCAGCTCGCACAGGGAAATGTAGGAAGCGAGCGAGCAGGCGCCCTTGAGGTAATAGAGTTTCATGGCCATCTCCAATCCGCGGTGTTTTCCGGTACGGGAATGCTAGCGACCTCACGTTCGTTCGCAACCCGTGCGTGCAGTGCGGCCATTACTGCACGAATACGCCACATTTGCACGAAGCCTTCCAGGAGGCCGATCGATACGATTTGTGGCGTGGGAGTTTGGCTTTAGACTCGCGCCATCCAGGGGAAATCATGAGTTACGCCATGGAACAGGGGCCGCGAACGCACCGGATCACCGTCGACGAATTCGTTCGGATGGCGGAGGACGGTCGGTTGGCGCCGGACGCGCGTGTCGAGTTGATCGAAGGAGTGATCGTCGACATGGCACCGATTGGAACTGTGCACGCAAGGGATGTGGATCTGATAGCTGAGCGCTTTATCCTGGCTGTGCATGGGAAAGCGATCGTGCGCACGCAGGGCTCCGTGCAACTCAGTGATGACACGATGCCAGAGCCAGATATCGCGTTGCTTGAGTTCCGCGCGGATGGCTATAGGTACAAGCACCCCGGACCGGCGGACATCCTCCTCGTAGTCGAGGTGGCAGACAGCTCCGTTGAGTATGACTTCGGAAGAAAGCTGAAGCTCTATGCGCGCTATGGCGTGCAGGAAGTGTGGATCCTCAACGTGCAGACAGACACGCTGCACTTCTTTCGGTCGAGAACGGATGTCGGCTACAGAGAGCAGGGCTCCACGCAGAGTCCCGGGGTCCTCCCGCTGCCCGGCCTCGGCCTGACCGTCGACCTGTCAGGCCTCATCCCACCGCCTACATCCGAATGACAATCTTGCCGAGAAAGTCCCCCGACTCCATCAGCTGATACGCCGTATCCGCATTCTTGAAGTCGATGACCTTGTCGATCACCGGCTTCACTTTGTGGTTCACGATGAACGCATTCATCGCTTCGAAGTTTTCCCGCGAGCCCACGTACAGCCCGTTCACCGTGATGTTCCCGCCGAGCAGTGACGGCGCCTGGATCGTGCCGCCGAAGCCACCGAGCCCGCCGATGAGCGCGATCTGCCCACCGGGCCCCACCGCGGAAAGCGCTTTCGCGAGCGTGTCTTTGCCGCCGACTTCGAGCACGTGCTGTACGCCGGCGCCGCCGGTGAGCTCGCGCACGGCCTTTTCCCAGTTCTCGTTCGTCTTGTAGTTCACGCCGCCGACCGCGCCGAGCGACTTCGCACGCGTGAGCTTGTCATCGCTCGAGCTCGTGATGATCGGCTTCGCGCCCGCCGCCGCCGCGAACTGCAACCCGAAGATCGACACCCCGCCCGTGCCTTCGAGCAGCACGAAGTCACCCGACTGCAGATGACCGCGAGTGAAGAGGCCGTTGTAAGCCGTCACGCCCGCGCAAGCGAGCGTCGCGGCTTCTTCGAACGAGAGGCCCGCGGGCATCGGCACCATGCTCTGCTCGTTCAGCACCACGTATTCCGACAGCACGCCATCCACGGCGCCGCCGAGCGAAACCTCGGTGGCGTTGCCGGTGGGGCGGCCCTTGATCCAGTTGGGGAAGAAGATCGGGATCACCTTGTCGCCGACCTTGAAGCGCGTGACCCCAGGGCCCACGGCGGACACGACGCCCGCGCCATCCGACAGCGGCACGAGCGAGCCGCGCGGGGGCATCGGGTAATTCCCCTGCATCACGGCGACATCGCGCCGATTCATCGACGCCGCATGGATCTTGATCTGCACCTCGTTCTGCCCCGGCTTCGGCACCGGCACCTCGGACAGCCGAAGCTTGTAGGTGCGGGCATCGCCCTCTTTGTACAGCTGCCATTGCTTTTGCGTCGTTTGCGCGTTCACTGTCGTCGCTCCACCGAATAACAGAACTGCCCCCGCCAGAAGCGGCCCCACCCACGTCGACATTGGAATTTTCATAGTGATCCGAAAGACCGCCCCGCGGGGCGCGATCTTACAGCGCCGGCTGGCCGTCGCGCCCGCTCCCGGCTGATACAATCCGCGCCCGCCGGCGCAGGCGTGCGTCCGGCGCCGGTTACGGTGGGCCTGTAGCACAGCGGTTAGTGCAGGGGACTCATAATCCCTTGGTCCTGGGTTCGAATCCCAGCGGGCCCACCACTTCAACATCGCGCATCATCCGATGCCGTAGCCGCAATCCCTCGAACCCTGAGATTGTCGGCATTTCCCCGCGCAGATCGTCCGATGCCGTCCGTTGACAGCGGACTTGACGGCGGGGTACATGGACGGGGTACCGCCAAGTCTTCGGGGTATCGCCGTGCCTTTGACCGATGTTCAAATCCGCGCCGCCAAACCGCGCGAGAAGCCCTACAAGCTTTTTGACGAGCGAGGGCTATTTCTGCTGGTGAAGCCGAGCGGCGCCCGCCTGTGGCGCTTCAAGTACGCACACGCGGGTCGTGAAAAGCTGATCTCGTTCGGCGACTTCCGCGACGTGCCGCTGAAGCGTGCGAGAGAGAAGCGCGACGAGGCTCGCCGGCTGGTTGCCGACGGGATCGACCCGAGTGCGCAGCGCCAGGCTGCGCGTGCCTCGCAGGCAGACACGCTCGCGCTGATTGCCGAAGAGTTCTTCGCGCGTCAGGCGAAGAAGCTCGCCGCCCGGACCATTGATCGTGATTTGCAGCGGCTTCGCGTCTTCGTTCTGCCTTCGCTTGGTCGCCAGCCGATCCGTACGATAGCGGCGCCGGAACTGCTGGCCGTGTTACGTCGGATCGAAGCTCGCGGCACCTACGAGACAGCGCATCGGACCCGCTCCGCGATCAGTCGTGTGATGCGCTACGCGATTGCGACGGGCCGCGCCGATCGAGATATCACGACAGACCTGCGCGGCGCATTGACGCCCGTGACCACGACCAACTTTGCGGCGATCACGGAGCCGAAGCGCATTGCGGAGCTGCTGCGCGCGATCGACGGCTACGTCGGCCAACCCTCCACCGCGTACGCCTTGAAGCTGGCGCCGCTTCTGTTTGTACGCCCAGGCGAGCTGCGCGGTGCCGAGTGGCGCGAGTTCGACCTTGACGCGAAGGAACCTGAATGGCGCATCCCGGGCGAGCGTATGAAGATGGGCGAAGAGCATGTCGTCCCGTTGAGTACGCAGGCTGTGGAAATCCTACGCGACCTTCACGCGCTCACTGGCGACGGCCGCTATCTGTTCCCCGGTTTGCGCACTCATGCGCGCCCGATCTCGAACAACACGCTGAACGCCGCGCTTCGACGTATCGGCTTTGCTCGAACCGAGCATACCGCGCACGGCTTCCGTTCGATGGCTTCGACGCGTCTCAATGAAATGGGCTTTCCGCCTGATGTGATCGAACTTCAGTTAGCGCATGCCGAGCGCGACGAAGTGCGCCGTGCGTACAACCGTGCCTCGCGTCTCGCCGAGCGTCGAAAGATGATGCAACGGTGGGCCGACTACCTCGACGGCCTGAAGGCTGGTGCGAAGGTCGTTCCAATCAGGCGGCAGGGTTGATGGTGGCGAAGCGAAAACGTCCGGCGCAGTACAGGTATCCCGGCTGGCTCGGGAAGCCGCAGGATGCGGCACGGTTGATCCCGGCGCAGAGAGAGTTCCTGCGTGAGAATCCGAACGCGACCGATGCAGCGTTAGACCAGCATCTGTGGAAGCGAAAGATCGAACTTGGTTTCGACGCGCTAACAGCTCTGTTCGAGCACTACGGGATCGCGCCGACTGCGAAAGACTGTTGGCCGCAGCTCGTATGGAAACTTGCCGCCAATCACGTTCCAGCGTTCCAGTTCGCAGACATGAAGATGGGGCGTCCTCCCACGCTGCGCAATTGGTTCGCACCGTCGAAGCGGGAGCAGCAGCGCCGGCGAGCAGTAGCAGCCGACCGCGCATTGTTGGCCGACTATGAGAGGGGCGCCGCGTCTTTGAGCGCAAAAGGGCGCTACGTGACCAATGAAACGGCATTCATTGAGGCTGGAGCGCTGGACGGGTTGGCATCGTGGCGGGCGCGTGCGCAAGCGAAGTCACGTGCGAAGCGGCTCAGTAAGGTTCGGAAACGCTCTCGCCGAAATCGCTGAAAAGTAGGCGGCATACTTTTGCCAGTTCCGGGCGAGAGCTGACCGCACAAAATCGCAAGCCATCGTATACGGGCCGCCGGCCCGGAGGTGGCTCATGAAGACAGCACTCGCTCCGCTCCGCATGCTCCGGTTGCGCGATGTCATCGCGCTTACCGGCCTACAGCGGGACACAATCTACCGACTCGGCAACGCAGGCAAGTTTCCGCGCCCGCGCAAACTTAGCGAACGCGCGTCGGCCTGGCGCGAGGACGAAGTCCGCGCTTGGATCGAGTCGCGGCCTGTGTCGGGCTCGACGCCGTCCGACCGCAGTGTCGGTACGCCATGAAGCGCAATTCACTTGAACCCCGCGACGCGCTCGCAATGAACCGCATCGGAATCGGATCGGTGCGTGGCCTACGTGCTATCGGAACCGTCGTATGGACCGGAATGGAACCGCACAACCGCGCTGAACGCCGTGCGCTCGCGCGGTTGGAGCGACGGCGCGTTAAGCGAGAGAAGTAACCCATCGTGACGACCAGTAACTCGCCGACGGAAAGGTCGGCCGGGGCCGCACTCGCTCGACTATTCGCCGAGCTTGCGAACGAGCGCCTGTTCGTGATCTATCGACTCGTGCCGCGTGAAAATGGCCGTACGGACAAGGTGCCCGTGGACCCGATTAGCGGGACGCCCATCGACGCGCACGAGCCGGGCGCTCGCATGCTGCCGAGCGAGGCGCGGTCGTGGTGGGAGAAGGGCGCAGGTGATGGCGTGGGGATCGTCATCACTGAAGAGTCGGCGTTGTGGTTCCTCGACATTGACCACTGTCGCGACGGCAACGCGTGGGCTCCGCACGTGACGGCGTTCCTCGGGCAATTCCCGAATTGCTATGTAGAGGTAAGTGCAAGCGGTAGCGGACTGCACGCGCTCGGTAAGTACAGCGGCACCCGCCCGAGGCACGGCACGCGCAACAAGATGTACAGGCTTGAGCTGTATACGGCGAAACGATTCGCAGCGCTCACCGGCACCAACGCGTTAGGCTCCATCCTGACGGATCACACGGTGTCACTACACGCACTCGCACGCGACTACTTCCCGGTACGCGACGACAACGCGACTAGCGACGGGTTGTCGAGCGCGGCCGTGCCAGAGTGGAGCGGTCCCGAAGACGATGACGAATTGTTGAAGCGCGCGCTCAACTCGCACAGCGGCGCCGCAGCCTTTGGAGGCAAGGCGAGCTTCGCCGATCTCTTCAATGCGAATGAGGCGGTGCTCGCCCGTGCGTTCCCGCCGCAATCGCCGGGCCAGTCTTGGGACAACAGCGCGGCCGACCAAGCGCTCGCGAATCACCTGGCGTTTTGGACGGGCGCTCATGGTGAGCGAATACTGGCCCTGATGTATCGGTCACAGCTCGTGCGTGACAAGTGGGAGCGACAAGGATATTTGCGTGCGACGATACAACGGGCGTGCGGATCAACGCGGCGTTGGTATAACGACTCGCGAGCTTTGACGGGCTCGTCAAACGCGGAAGCTCACACAGGGATATCGGGGAACACGTCGCAGGATGCTCAAGAGGCGCGTATCACGGTCGCGGACTTCTACGCCTATCTGCCCGACCACAAGTACATCTTCATTCCCACAGGGGAGCTGTGGCCGGCACAGGGCGTGAACGCGAAGCTCGTATCGTTCGACGGTGGAAAGCCGAGCCGGTGGCTCGACGAGAATCGCTCCGTTACGCAGATGACGTGGGCGCCCGGCGAGCCACCGATCATCGTGAATCGTGTGGTATCGAACGGCGAGTGGATCGAGCGCGCCGACTGCGCATGCTTCAATCTCTACCGGTCGCCATCTGCCACCAACGCAGAAGCGAGCGAGGCGCAAGTTTCGCCGTGGCTCGACCATCTGCGCCGCGTGTATCCCGCCGACGTGCCGCACCTTGTTTGCTGGTTCGCGCATCGAGTGCAGCGCCCCGGCGATAAGATCAACCATGCGCTCGTGCTCGGCGGGAACCCTGGCGTCGGGAAGGACTCGCTACTCGAGCCCGTCCGACATGCTGTCGGCGCATGGAACTTCGGGGATGTTTCGCCCGGCCAGTTGCTCGGGCGCTTCAACGGTTTCCTCAAGAGCGTGATTCTGCGCGTGAGCGAGGCGCGCGATCAGGGGGACCAAGGTGGCGGGAAGCTCGATCGCTATGCATTCTACGAACACGCCAAAACACTTTGCGCCTCGCCACCAACGACGTTGCTCGTTGACGAAAAGAACGTGCGGGCGTACCCGATCACGAACGTACTCGGCATGGTCATCACGACGAACCACCGAACGGACGGCATCTATCTTCCGCCTGGCGATCGACGCCACTACGTAGCATGGTCCGAAGCCACGAAGGAAGACTTTGGGGCCGACTACTGGCGCGAGCTGTGGTCGTGGTATCACGGGGGAGGCTACATGTCGGTGGCGGCCTACCTATCACGCGTCGATATCTCGGGTTGGGACGCGAAAGCGCCGCCGCCGAAGACGGACGCGTTTTGGGCGATCGTGGACGCCAACAAGGCACCCGAGGATGCAGAGTTGGCCGATGCCCTCGACCGACTCGGACGGCCGGCGGCAGTCACCATAGAACAAGTAGCGCAGGCAAGCGTCACGCTTGGCGCTTGGCTCTCCAGTCCCGCGAACCGCCGCAGAGTGCCACATCGGTTCGAGTCTGCGGGCTACGTGCCAGTACGCAACGATGTGAACCAAGGGCTTTGGGTCGTCCGTGGGAAGCGGCAAACAATCTACGGCCGTTCCGATCTGACGCCGCGCGAGCGCTTCGTCGCCGCCGCCGCTGTGCGATGAATGCGGTGTACGCAGGGATGCTCTATCTCCCCATCATCGCGCCCTCTTTCCGTCTCAAGCACGTTGGCGAATATAGGGATATCTGTGTGAGTGCGAGGCAAGAAGTAGCGGACCCCTGCTTTCGCTGCATCCAGTGTGAAACGCGTCCGTCTTCGCACTGAAGGGCGCCCCGACGAATCAACAGCCTATCTATTGAATCAACCGGAATGGCCGAATGTGGGCCTCGTTCGCTGAAAGTGCGCCGAAGTGCGGCCCGGATAAGCGCCGATCGCCCCTTTCAAGAAAACAGCTTCTTCAGGTAGGCGCGCGAGTTGGGGATAGCGTGCCGGTTGCCTAGCGTGTCCTCGATCCACATGCGTTCGTACGGATGGTCCGGGCCGTCCGGACCCTGCAAGACGGCCTTCTCTTTATCGATGGTGAAATCGTGCCGCTCGTGCTCGCCTAGCCGAAGCCCGCCGTTCTCGTGCTCGATAGACTCCCCGCCTCCGCCACCATCGCTGTGGTATCCGCCAATCATCCGAAGTATCACGGGTCGGCGTCCTCTGTTCACAACTTCCACCCGTATGTAGGGCTCGTCATTCCATTCGGAAGCGTCATAGAACGTGCTCTTGACCTTCAGGCGCGGCCGATCGCGGAATGCGTTGAATGCGGAGACTCCAAAGCTGCCGAGGGACACGACGAGTGCGATGGTAGAGACGATCTCTGGGTAGGACGGCATGAGCCACGCTCCAAGTGACAGCCGCGGCGGAGCCTAACATGGGAGCGGAAACTCGCACGTGGCCCCGGACCGTGTATCGTCGTCGCAGGGAGGTGTCAGATGGTGAAGGACGAACTTTCGGCGGACGAAGTCAGAGCGCTACGAACCGAGCTGCGGGACCATATTTCGAAGACGTATGCGCAATTCGCTTTGCTCGAACAATTCCTGGCTGACGGCAGGGTCAGGAAGGTACGCGGCGGCTACCAAATCGACGCAAGCGTGTATCCGCTCATAAGCTTACTCGTGCAGGGCGCGACGATCCCGCGTGACAGTAGCAAGGCCACGTTCAAACTGATGAAGCGAACCAAACGGTTCGACTCTACGGCTAGAAAGGTCGGCGTGGACGTGCCAGGACAGTAGGCAGCTATCGGCGACGAGTCCGGGCCATCACCCTTTCGACAGCCTCGACGGGGTCGGCGCCGCATGCCTCGACAATCGCGATGAACTCTTCGATGGAGCAGCTACGCCGGTTGGCTTCGATGTAGTGAACATAGTTCTTCGACTCGCGGAGTGTCAGGGACACCGCCTCTTGTGAGAGCCCCGCAGCCTCTCTGATCGAGACAAGAACATCACGAACGACGCGCGCACGCGTCGGGTATCGCTTCCGCACCTGGCACCCTGCCGATTGACCGCAGGGCACACCAAATAACGGACACAACTAGCCCCTATGAAAACCATAGGGAGCGGCTTACCATCAGCCGTCCGCCTGCACTATGGAAATCATAGGGCTGTTTCGGAGGCCGAACGAGGGAAAGCGGAGATGGCGACCGAAGAAAACGAAGAGACCAGCGACCTGCCGCCGGGATATGGGCTGATTCTCGGTCGTCGCCCGAGGGAACGGATGGTGCTCCGTCGGACAGGTGACCAGCGTCCCATCGTGGTCACAGTGGTCCGCATCGAGGGCAACATCGCCTACGTTGGCATCAATGCAGATGAGAGCTACACCGTAGACCGGGAAGAGATTGATGCAAGGAAGCGAGGGATGCCCGAGCCACGCGAGCGCATTGAACGACGCGAGCGGCACGCCAGTCGCACGCGGAAGCTGTCGGGCGGTGATGTAGACGGCAACGTGGCGGAAGACGATTGGCCGGGGCGCTGACGCCATGAGCATCCATCGCCTGCAATACCGGCTGGCACGAAGGGATGGCCGCCAATTCCTCGCGTGGGGTGATCGATACCCGACGAAGGAAGCCGCACGCGACGCGGCGCCCACTGTGAACCATGAGCGCAGGTTCGCCGGGCTCGACCCGGTGGACTACATCCTGACGTTGCCGTCCAGCGGCTCCGACGGTGCAGACCCCTCGCATTTCCTGAACGCCGAACCGATCTGACGGCCGGCTCGCTCGCGGCGCGGACGCTTGCCTATAAGCTCACTTCGCCTTGCAGCTCACCATGATCGTGAATCCGTTGTGAAAGGATTCGCTTTGTGACTTCACCTCGTATGGTCCGCCGCAGACCTCGCGCGCTTTGGAGAGACAGTTTTCGAGATACCGACAGCGGTTGACCACGTAGCCGTCGGAACCGTCGGGCAAGGCCGTTTTGTGCGGAATGTTGAAACAGCCAGAAAGTGCCGCGCACCCGATCAGGAGCGCCGTGAATCGCATCATCATCATTGTCTCCCATAAGAGAACGACGCTGCGCATCCCCACGAGGCGCGGAGTTATGAGCGGCCACGCTCAGCCATCCACTTCAATGTCGAGCGCACTGCCGACGCCGCCTCGTCAAGACGACTGAGCTGCGTTCCTGTCCGCTCATTGAGCGAGCCGAGCTGTGTCGAGATGCGCTCAAGAGTTCGCGCGATGTCTTGCAGCATCGTCCGGATCACGGCTAGGAACGCCAGGCACAACAGGCAGAAGACGATCCACTCCCAAGACATGCCGATGTTTCCAGAATCGCTGAAGAGGTGCGCAGCGTCGCGCGTCGGTGAGGGCCTGTCCGTGAGCGGTCTCCCATTCCCTATGATTTTCATAGGTGCCTCACGCGCTTTGGAAGTGCGTGCCCCTGCCGCCAGGCGGGGCGCGTGCAGTTGACATATGACCGTAACTACCGTACATATAGCCGTAACTTACGGTTAGTTGAGGTTTGTGACCATGCAGGCTCTGACAGAGAGATTTGAGATGCGGCTCGATCAGGACACATTGCAGGCGGTGGAGAGTTGGCGCTCGCGCCAGGCTGATCTGCCTTCGCGCGCCGAGGCTGTTCGCCGGCTCGTTGAGCTTGGGCTCGCGTCGTCTCGTGGTGGCCCGCTGCGATTCAGCAAGGCGGAAATGCTGATCGTTCACATGCTTTGCGAGCTATACAAGGGCGTGAAAGGTAAGACGGAGATTGATCCCGACTTCGTCAGGGAAGCGCTTTTCGGCGGTCACACGTGGGGTTTGGAGTGGCAGTACACGGGGATCTTCCACGACCACGTCGATAGCTCGACCGTTTTGCATGAAGTCACGGACATTCTCGATATGTGGGAGTTTCTTGAGTCGGCCTTCGAGAACCTCGACAAGAAGGGTAAGGAGCAACTCGCGAAGGATGCGGAGCCCTTCGGAAAAGATGTCGCATTCCGCGGTTTTGATGGCAACAACGAGTCAGAGCACATCGGCATCGCTCGCTTCTTCGTCAGGGACATGGGGCGGTTCGATCGCTTCAAGGGGCGCGACCTGAATTCGCACTTCCCTTCGATCGCGGGATATCGGCGCATGCTCGACGTGTTTCGACCCATCCGTGAAAAGCTCGCGGGCCGGGAACTCACCGGCGCCGAGCTTGCGGAAATCCTGAAGGCAAGAACTCATCCCGAGCGCCGGCAGGGTTAGGAAAGGGCGGAGCGAGCGGTAACGGATTTCTGTTGCTCGCTCGTCCAATTTAAGACGTGTTGGCCTAACCGCGACGATTTGCCGCTAAGGCGTAGAGAGCCGCGACGTAGAGAGCCGCGATGATGGACCCAGAAAACTACTTCTTTGGCTTGTTCCGTCCGTTGTTCCGAAAGGACGCTAGCTTCAATCACGACCCGAAGTTCGGCGACGGTCTGCTATATCGTATCGACTGGAAGCTTCCTGAAGCAGGGCGCCCTAACAAGCGGTCGAGGCCCATCGAGATCGTGATCACCCCCGAAGTGGTGGAAGACCATCACGATGCCCCGAGGCACGATGACCGTGAGGCAATGGAGCGCCGTATGGTTTCGTGGCTGGAAGGGCAGCTATCGCGCTTCGATCCAAGTCACAACTATCGTCCAGAGCAGGTTGTGCCCGCCGTGCGATGGACCATCTCGCCCGAAATTGCGGGGCTCTAAGAAGTGGAGCGGCCGTGAAGTGAAGCGGGACTGGGACATCATTCGTGAAGTGCTCTTAGAGATCGAGGCTGACAACAACGGCAAGTCCACATATGGCGACGACGAGCAGCCGCTCAAAACTGGTCATGCTTTTCTACTTCGGGATGCGGGCTTCATCTCGGCTATCGACGCAAGCACGCACTCGGGGCGCGCACTGATACACCCGGAGTTGACGTGGGCGGGTCACGAGCTTCTCGACACGATTCGCAGTAAGCCGGTGTGGGACAAGATCAAGAGCACCGCGCAGGAGAAGGGACTCGATTTGACGTTCGATACGGTGATCGCACTGGGGAAGGCGGCAGTCGCGTGGATCATTGCCCAGGCAAGCTGAAAATCTATCCGTCGGCTATGTGGGGTGGGCTGTACAAGCTCGATATTTCCCCGACAGTCCGGATCGCCGGGCTAGCGAGTTAAGCGGCCGTTTGCAGCGGCTCTGAGGCCTCCAGTGTGGGGATGATGTCGGGCAGTTCACTGACGCCGAGCGCTTCCATCAAAGCCTGTGCCGGCGTACGGCCTTTGAGGCGATAGCCTTGATGAGTTCGCTCGAGGTTGTAGTAGCGGATGAAGGTGTCCAGGTCTCTCTGGATCTCTTCAGGCTCGAGGTACCAGGTCTGCCGTCCCTGAACGCGGAAGCACTCGTCGAGCAGAGTCCGATTCATGCGTTCAACGAAGCCATTGGTGCGCGGGCTTCTGATCTTCGTCGTGCGATGTTCGATGTCTTCCATCGCCAGCAGCAGCTCGTACGGATGGCGTTCCTGGATGCCGCAGAACTCCCGGCCGTTGTCGGTGAGTATCGCGCCGATCTTCACGCCAAGGGCTTCGTAGAACGGCAGGACGCGATCGTAGAGCAGATCTGCAGCGGTCACTGGCATCTTCGCGGTATAGACCTTGGCGAAGGCGAGTGAGCAGAAGACGTCGACGACGACCTGCACATAGACCTTGCCCACGCCCTTGAGCGTGCCCCAGTAGAACGTATCCTGGTTCAGCAATTCGCCGGGTTTTGAAGCTTCGACGTGCCGACAACGGAAGTCGATCGAGTGGCGTTCGAGCAGTCGGATCTGTTGCTCGCTGAGAACGATCGTATCGCCCTGCGCGTGCTGCTCGAGACGCATGAGCCGCTTGTAGCGGGTTTCCAGGCTATTGCGCAGCCAGACGCCGCGAACGCCGGTCGGACTGACTTCAGTTCCTGCAAGCCGCAGTTCATTGGATACACGCTGGGGTCCGTGCGTGGGGAAGCTCAGGGCGTAATCAAGGATCTTCTCCTCGATCTCTGGCGCGACCCGATTAGGGTGCGGGTTACGCGGTCCGCGTCGTTCCTCGACGAGTGCGGAGACGCCTCCCACCTGGAAGGCGCGGCGCACTTCGTAGAACGTGTCGCGGTGATAGCCCATGAGCTTGCAGGCCTTGGAGACGTTGCCGAGCTCCTCGGCGAGCTGCAGCAGGGACAGTTTTCTCTTGGTACTCTGAGAGAGCGTAGTCACTTGGGTTGTCCTGGATAGTTGATGACGTGGTAATCAGCAATCTATCCCGGAGACCCGGGTGGCTGCGTCTCAAACCCCTGCGCTACGCTTCGGGGTTCGAGACGCGCCTATGTCGGAAAATAACGAGAACAGCTCAGGTGGGCCGCCTTTTTGACACACGTCACGGACGGCATCTCCTAAGCGTGACTTGGGCGGAGCGGGAGGCGTACGGTCGCCGTAGAGCAAAATAAGGAGGCTCAGGGAAATGGCGCTCATTCAGTGTTCGGAGTGCTCATCGCAGGTCAGCGATAAGGCTGCAACCTGCCCCAAGTGCGGGGCGCCGATCTCGGATGCACCAGCGGCACGCGCAACCGGCACACCTGTTACAACGACGCAGCAAACGAGCAAGCGCTTCAAGGCCCATCAACTGATCGCGGCGGCATTGCTCGTCGTCGGGATAGTCATGATGTTCACGGGGCCGGCGAGCACCGGTAGTGGTGGCGGCGCGGCGGTAAGTTCACGTGTTGCGATCGGCGTGCTGCTGTTCTTAGTGGGCGGCGTTTGGTATCTGGTTACACGATTCCGCACGTGGTGGCATCACGGATGACCCAAGCAATGTGCGCGAACTGCCGGCGACTGGCAGCCAAGGCGACGAATGCCACCAACGCGCCTGAGCACCTCATGGAGATCCGCTCCAGCGGCCCGCCTCCGCTCGGCGTACATTGGGAGTGCACCGATCAGGCGTGCCGCACGGTGTGGACCCGCGACCCCGCGCAGGTATGGATGCGGTGGGACTCTCGCTGAAGGGACGGGCGCCGGCCTGACGGCGATAGCTGCGGGGTATCCGCAGGGGTATCGCCATCGAGCTTGGAGCGGAATACCGCAAAAAGTAGCTATTTCGTCGCCCAATTCGAATCCCAGCGGGCCATTTCACCTCATTCCGAAGCCCGCCTGGAGTTCATGCGTGCCGCGAACTGGAGCGAGCCGCACTGAGCGGGTATCGTCGAGCTCTCTCACAAGGATGGGCGACGCCGTGATTCTCTCTTCGACCTCGCTCACCGACGGCGTGCTGACCCTGCGCCCGCTGGAACGCGACGATCGCGATCCGATGTATGCCGCGGTCATCGAGTCGATCGCCGAGGTGAGCCAGTGGCTGCCGTGGTGCCACCCCGGCTACAGCATCGCGGAGACGGAAGGGTTCATCGAATCCTGCATCACCGCGTGGGCACAGCAGACTCATTTCCCCCTCGCGATCTTCGATGCGAACACGGGGCAGTACCTCGGTGGCACCGGCGTGAATCACATCGACCGGCAGAATCGGCAGGGTTCGGTGGGTTACTGGGTGCGCACTGGCGCTTCGCGCAGGGGGATCGCGCCGAGAGCCGTGCGGCTGCTCGCACGCTTCGCATTCGAAACGCTGCAGTTGTCGCGGCTCGAGATCTTCGCGCGACCGGAAAACATTCGGAGTCGTCGGGTAGCGGAGAAGGCCGGCGCGAAGTTCGAAGCGATCGCGCGCAATCGCGTGGTCCAGCATGGGCGCGCGTACGACGCCGCGCTGTACTCCCTGATCCCGTCGGACCTCGCGTCGCTCTAGAGAAAAACGTCCGACACGCGCGAGAAGATCTGGCGCACGAGCCCGGCCGACGCGGCGACATCCTGCTCGCGGATCTTCTCGAGCAGCGCTTCGTGCAGCTCGATCAACGCAACGAACCCGCCGCCCTTGCGCGCGATGCGCTCCACCGCGATACGGCCTCGCACGTCCCAGTGCAGCGAATCCCACACCGACACGAACGTTCGGTTGTGGCTCGCGACGATCAGGTGACGATGCAGTCGCAGGGCCTCGACGATGTAGGCTTCGACATTGCTCGCCTGCACGGCCTCTTTCATCAGCCGCAGGCATCTTTCCAGGTCAGCCACCACCTCGGGCGAGCACGGAATCGCGAGCTCCACCGCGCGCACTTCCAGCGTCGCGCGCAGCTCGTACGACTCGCGCATCTCCTGCGAATCCGCGCCGCGCACGCGCGTGCCACGATACCGCTCGCTGGTGACGAGGCCCGAGCCTTCGAGCTCACGCAACGCTTCGCGGATCGGCGCCTGGCTCACGTTGAACTCGCGCGCGAGGCTCAGCTCCTTCAGCTGCGTGCCCGGCGCGTAAGTGCCATCGAGGATGCGCGCGACCAGCACGTCGCGGATGTGATCGCGCATGCAGACGCGCTTCACCGACGGCGCGGCGGCCGCCTTCGATACGTTTTTCCGTTCTTGAACCAAAACGCTCACCGTCATCACAGCACCGGACGGTCGAGCTGCTCCCGACTCCATCCGCCCCCTAATGCCCGCACCAGCCCGACCGTGGCATTGAGCCGGCGGACTCGCGCATCCAGCGCCGAACGCTGGGCCTGCAGGGCGGCGGTTTGTGTGCTGGTCACTTCCAGGTAGTCCGCCACGCCCGAGGCATATCGACGGTCGGCATGATACGCGGAACGCTGCGCAGAGGCTGCCGCTGCCTCATCGGCAGCGAGTTCGTCCGTGAGGTGACGGAGCGCGGCGAGGTTGTCCTCGACTTCCTGATACGCGACGAGCGCGGTTTTACGATAATTCGCGACGGCTTCGTCGAATGCGCCACGCGCCTGCTTGTTCGTCGCGTAGCGACCGCCTACGTCGAGCAGCGGTAGCGCAGCCGCAGGGCCTGCGGCCCAGAAGCGGCTCGGCGCGTCGAACCATGTGGAGTGCTGAGCGCTTTCGTATCCGCCAGAGCCACCGAGTGTGAACACCGGGAACCACGCGGCGCGCGCGACGCCGATCTCGGCGTTCGCGGCGGCAACGGCACGCTCGGCGCTCGCGACGTCAGGACGACGGAGCAGAAGCGATGACGGCAAGCCCACGTCGACCGGCGGCGGGTTGTACGCGAGTGACGCTGGTTCGAGCGAGAAGCGCGAAGGCGGCTGGCCGAGCAACACCGCGATGGCGTGCTCGAGTTGCGCACGCTGCAGCCGAACGTCGGCGAGCTGCGAGCGCGCGTTCTGTCGGAGCGTTTCGGATTGATCGACGTCAGTCGCCGCGGCGATGCCGCCGTCGTAGCGATTCTTCGTGAGGTCGTACGCGCGGTCGAAGGCCTTCACGGTGTCTTCGAGCAGCTGGATGTTCGCGTCGGCGCCGCGCAGGGAGAAGTAATCCGTCGCGAGCTCGGCGCGGAGCGCGAGGTCGATGGCGGCGAGATCGGCGGCACTTGCCTGGGCGCGATCGCCTGCGGCTTTCGAGGCGTTACGCAGGCGGCCGAAGACATCGATTTCCCACGCGAAATCGAGGCTGGCGAGGAAGTCGTTGCCGGTGGCGATGCCTGTGGAGCCCGGCGCGTTGCCGGAGCTGCGGCCGCGGTGAGCGGAGGCGTTGGCGCCGACTGCGGGGAACAGGTTCGAGCGGGCGCCTGTCGCGATCGCGCGTGACTGGTCGAAGCGGGCGATGGCGGCGCGGAGGTCCTGGCTGTTGTCGCGGAGCTGGGATTGGAGCTCGTTGAGCTTCACGTCGCCGAAGGCTTGCCACCAGTCGCCACGGGCTTGCGCGTCAGCGGGCGTTGCCTGGGCCCATTCGCCGGCTTCCTTGTATGTCGTGACTTCCTGCGTTTGCGGGACTTCGTACTTTGGCGCCAGCGAGCAACCGCTGAGTGCGGCGGCTACGGCCAGCGCCGCGAAGAAGCCCTCAATCGCCGGGCGGCTGAGAGAGTGTTTCACGACTTCGCTACCTTCGCCGCTTCCTTCGGCGCGGCGGGCTGCGACACGCGCACTTCGGCTTTGTCCGTCAGCGAATCGGGCGGGCTGAGGATCACGTTGTCCTCGGCCGACAGCCCGTGAACGATTTCGATGTCGCTCCCGTAATCACGCCCGAGCGTCACCGGCTTCAGCACCACGTGACTGGACGCATCCACCGTCGCCACCTGCAATCCATCGCCGCGGAAGAGCAGCGTGTTCGCCGGCAGCTTGAATGCCGTCGCCGCGCCCGCCGGCAGCTTGAAGGTCACTTCAGCGTACGCACCCGGCAGCAGCTCGTTCTTCGCGTTGTCCACGATCAGCTGCGCGAGCAGCGTGCGGGACGTATCCAGCGCGCTGGACGTGCGTTCGAGCTTCGCCTTGTAGACGAACCCCGGCCGATCCGGAAATTGCACTTCAGCCACGAGGTTCGGCTGCATCGCCGCCGCGTAAGCCTGCGGAACGTGCACGTACAACCGCAGCTGGCGCATATCCGCGATCCGGAACAGCTCCGGCCCCGACCCGCCGCCGCCATTGATGAGCTGGCCGACGTCGGTATTGCGTGCCGTGACCACACCATCGAACGGCGCAACGATGCGCTTGAAGCCCGACAGCTCGCGCAGCCGCTGCAGATTCGCCTGCGCCGCCTGCACTTTCGCTTCGCTCGTCGCGGCGAGGCTGATCTTCTCGTCCGCTTCCTGCTTCGATACGGAGTCCGTCTGCTGCAATCCGCGCCAGCGATCGGCGGTGATCTTCGCGATTTCCTGTGAGGCCTGCGCGTCGGCGAGATCCGCCTGCGCCTGGCGCAACTGCTGGTCGACTTCGGGCGCGTCGATCTCCGCGAGCAATTGCCCCGCTTTTACCGGCGTGCCGATGTCCACGAGCCAGCGCTTGAGATAGCCGCTCGTGCGCGCGTAGATGGGCGCGTCCGTATTCGCCTGCACGTTGCCGGGCAGTTCGAGCTGCGCCTCGCCGCCACCCTGCGACACGGGTTTCGTGGTCGCAACGGTGATGAGCGAGTTGGACTCGGTGTTTTCCTTGAGCTCAGCCTCTGCGCGCTGTGAGGCGAGGATGCCCCACACCACAACGCCAATGGCGACGACTCCGGCGACGGCGCCGATCTTCGCGATACCCAGAGGTTTGTTCATGTTCCGATTTCCGATGAAGTCATATCAGTGATGGGTGGCCGGCGTTGCGCCTACGGGCATCGCCTTCTTGTCGCGCCCATGAATGGCGGCGAACACGGCGGGCACGAAGAACAACGTGGCGACAGTGGCAAACAGCAGGCCGCCGATGACCGCGCGACCCAGCGGCGCGTTCTGCTCGCCGCCTTCGCCCAGCCCAAGGGCCATCGGCAGCATGCCGATGATCATGGCCAGCGCGGTCATCAAAACCGGACGGAAGCGAGTGAATCCCGCCTCGGTCGCGGCCTGCTGAGCGGTCGCACCGTCGTCCATTCGCCCGCGCGCGAAGCTCACCATGAGGATCGAGTTCGCCGTAGCGACACCCATGCACATGATGGCGCCCGTGAGGGCAGGCACGCTGAGCGTGGTGCCGGTGATCAGGAGCATCCAGGCGATGCCCGCGATCGCGGCCGGCAGTGCGGTGATGATGATGAAAGGATCCAGCCAGCTCTGGAAGTTGATGACGATCAGCAGGTACACCAGCAGGATCGCGCCTGCGAGGCCCACGAACAGGCCGGTGTACGACGCTTCCATCGTCTGCATCTGGCCGCGCGCGACGATGCGCGTGCCCTTTGGCAACTTGCCGTCGTAGCTCGCGATGATCTTGTTGATCTCCTTGGACACCGCGCCGAGATCGCGGCCCTGCACGGCGCCGTAGATGTCGACTACCGGCTGCGCATCGTAGTGGGACACGACGCTCGGGCCGACACCGCGCTGGATGCTCGCGAGGCCGCTCAGGAGCTGTGAGCGATTGCCTGCGTTGATCGGTACGTTCTGCAGGTCATCGAGCGAGCCCATCCGGTATTGCGGAGTCTGCGCGACGATCGGGTACTGCACGCCGGTCTCGGGGTTCAGCCAGAACGTCGGCGAGATCTGCCCGCTGCCGGAGAGAGTCAGCAGCAGGTTGTTCGCGACGTCTTTCTGGCTGAATCCGAGCTCTTGCGCGCGGCTGCGATCGGTGACGACGCGCAGTTCCGGCTGGTTGAAGGTCTGCTGGATGCGCAGGTCCACGAGGCCCGGCACGTGGCGGAACTTCTCCTGCATCTCGTACGCGATGTCGCGATTCTTCGGGCTCGCGCCGACGATCTGGATATCGATCGGCGATGGCAGACCGAAGTTGAGAATCTGACTGACGATATCCGCCGGCAGGAACGCGAAGGACGTGCCCGGGAACTCCCGCGGCAGCACTTCGCGCATCGTCTTGATGTAGTCGGCCGTCGGGCCGTGCTTCTCGTTCAGCGTGATGAGCACGTCCGCATCGCTGTTGCCGATGGCGCCGGAGTTGCCATAGGTCACATTGATGCCCGACACCGGCATGCCGATGTTGTCGACGATGCTCGCGATCTCGTTCGCTGGAATCAGCTTGCGAATGGCCGCTTCGACATGATCGACCTGCGAAGCCGTCTCTTCCACGCGCACGCCGGTGGGCACGCGCACGTGCAGTTTGATCTGGCCCGAGTCGACATCCGGGAAGAAGTTACGACCCAGCAGCGGGTAGAGCAGCATCGACAGCGCCACCACGCCCAGGAAGATGAAGATGAACGAGCGGCCGTGCGCCATCGCCCGCCCGAGCATCGTGTGATAGTGGCCGCGGAACGCTTCGAAGCGCGCCTCGAACCGGCCCTGGAACCGCTGCCACGCGTTCGGATTCGCCTTCGCGGCGACTTCTTCCGCGTGCGTGCGCAGCCAGTACTTCGCGAGCGTCGGGATCAGTGTGCGCGAGAGCACGTACGACGTGATCATCGCGAACACCACCGCTTCGGCCATCGGCACGAAGAGGTAGCGCGACACGCCGGCGAGCAGGAACATCGGCACGAACACGATACAGATCGACAGCGTCGACACGAGGGCCGGCACGAGAATCTGCCGCGAGCCTTCGAGAATCGCGGTTTCGACGCTGGCGCCTTCCTCGAGATGGCGGTTGATGTTCTCGATGGTCACCGTCGCGTCGTCGACGAGAATACCGACGGCGAGCGCAAGGCCGCCGAGCGTCATCAGGTTGATCGTTTCGCCGAGCGCGTTGAGCAGGATGATGGACGAGATCACCGACAGCGGAATCGAGATCGTGATGATCAGCGTGCTGCGCCAGGAGCCGAGGAACAGCAGGATCATGAGCGCCGTGAGCGCAGCGGCGATGATGCCTTCCGTCGCCACGCCCTGAACCGCGGCCCGCACGAACACGGACTGGTCACCAGTGGGCGCGATGGAAGCGCCTTCCGGAAGAATCTCGCGGATGATCGGCAGTTTGCTGTTGATGGAGCTGACGATGTCGAGCGTCGAGGCCGAGCCCGTCTTCTGGATCGACATCAGCACCGCGCGATGCCCATCGACCCGCACGATGTTCGTCTGCGGCGGATGGCCGTCGTGCACGTACGCGACGTCGCGGATGTAGGTGACCGCGCCGTTCTCGGATTTGATCGGCAGGTCGTTCAGCTCATCGATCTGTTTCGGGCTCGCGTTGAGCTTTACGTTGTATTCGTAGTCGCCGATCTTCTGCGTGCCCGCCGGCAGGATCAGGTTCTGGTTGCCGATCGCCGTGTTCACGTCGACGGCGGAAAGGCCGTGCGCGCGGAGCGCGTCGGGGCGCAGATCCACCTGGATCTGGCGAACGGCGCCGCCGAACGGGTAGGGGATCGACGCGCCCGCGACCGTTGCGATCTGCGAACGGATGAACGCGTTACCGAAGTCGAAGAGCTGCGACTCGGTGAGCCGCTGGCTCGACATCGCGAGCTGCAGGATCGGTACGCTCGATGCGTTGTATTTGAGGATCAGCGGCGAGTTCACGCCCGGCGGCATCTGCTTCAGCACGCTTTGCGCGAACGCGGTGGTCTGCGACATCGCGAGATTGATGTTCACGCCCGGCTGAAAGAACACCTTCACCACCGCGACACCCGAGTAGGTCTGCGACTCGACGTGCTCGATGTCGTTGACGATGGTCGTGAGGTACCGCTCGAGCGGCGTGGTGATGCGGCCGGACATTTCGTCCGGCGAGATGCCGGTGTACTGGAAGGTGACCGCGATCACCGGGATGCCGATGTCCGGGAAGATGTCGGTCGCCATGCCGCTGCGGCCGGGGGAGCCGAACAGGGTCAGGGCGCCGAACAACGGCAGCAGCAGGGCGAGGACGATGAAGGTATACGGGCGGCGCAGGGCCACCTGGACGATCCACATGACGGAGACCTGGGCGGGGGCTTAATCGATTATCGATAATTTACGCCCGGGGACCTGCTGGAGGCCTCCCCCATAAGGGCGAATTGGTTTGCCTACTCAGCGACGCGGCCGCGGCCTGGGCGTGCAAGACGCGCCACTAGGCGACCTCATGGCCGCAACGAGGACGCCGAGCATCCTGTCGCCTCACCAATGCCTTTCCGAGTGCTTACGGTGGAGGCGAGTTATCGCCGTTCATATGGCGAATGAGCGGTGCTACCTCGTCTGCGTCCGCCGTCTCTTTGGCCGACTTGGCCGGCGCGAACTTGAGCTTCTGCAGCTCCTTCTCCGGCTCCTTGATCATCTTCGCCCGCACCAGCTGCGCGAAATAAATGCGCGCTTCTTCCGCTGTGCGCTGACCCTTCACCACGTCATCCGCCACGTTCACCGACAGGAAATTGATCTCTTCACTGTCGGAGCTCGACACCAGTTCTCCGCGCGCAAGGTCGACCACCAGGCTGCGATTGAACTGCGCCAGCGCCACCAGCTTGTCGACCGGCACTTTGTAGAGCACCGCCTGCTCGAGCACATTGCGATGAGGCGTGGCGAAGTTATGCGCCACCCCATCCTTGTAGAGCGTGGTGCGCACCCACGGGCCGCTGTTGATCCACGTGACCTGGCGCGGCGTGACTTCCACCGGCGCCCCGTATTTCGTCATGAGCTGCGCACCGAGCCGGCGCGTGCCCTCCGGCCACCCAGCGAGATTCTTCTGCGACCACGCGAGTGCTTCGGTGCTCGGCGGCGACTGCGACGGCAACACGGCCGGCGCCGACAGCGGCACGCTCTTGATCTCCGCCTGCCCAAACGCAAGAGCCAACGGCGCCAATGCGCCAACCACAACGAGCGTCAGCGTCTTCTTCATGCCTCAACCATCCTGCCCGTAATCGCCATCGGGATGATCGACGGAGCCCATTTTCCAGTATCCCCGCGTCACCAGATGCTCGCGATTGACGGTCTTCTCGTTCAGCAGATGCGCCCGGATGCGTCGCATGGCGCCCGATTCGCACGCGACATAAACGCGACCGCTGCCCGCCGGCATCTGATACGCCCGTATAGCCGCCTCGAGCGGCGCGCCGGCCTTCGACGGATCGGCGCCACGATGCAGCCACGTCACCACGGTATTTGGATGCGCTGGAATCTCGACCTCGTCCCGCCGGTCTACCACTTCGATGAAGACGCGCGCCGACGCGCTGGCGGGCAGGCCTTCCAGAATGGTCGAAATCGCAGGAATCGCCGTGTCATCGCCCGCGAGGAGGAACCATTCGGCGGCGGGGTCGATGACGTAGTTGCGGCCCGGCCCTGCGATGGTGAGCGACTGGCCGACCGCGGCCTGTTCCGCCCAACTGGAGGCAGGGCCTTCGCCGTGCAGGATGAAATCCACATCCAGCTCGTGCGTGCTCCGGTCGAAGCGGCGTGGCGTGTACGTGCGCATCGTCGGTCGCGGCGGTTCGAGCCCCGGCGCGGCGGGCGCCGGCTGGGCAAAGATGAGCTTGATGTGCGCAGCCGGCCCGTTCCACGCGAAGTCGCCGAGCTCGGGGCTCGCGAAGGTAATGCGGACCATGCGGGGCGTGAGGTGCGTCACCCGTTTCACCGTGGCGGGGTAACGAGGTTTTTTCGGTTTGGCTGCAACGGGAGCGTTCATTCTCGGGTCTTCCGCATCGTGAGGCGCGAAGCATGATAGACAGATTTCATCGATTCGAGGGCTCGCTTTGACTCTTCAGGTAAATCCGCTCCAGCCGGTGTTTGCCGCTGAAATGCTCGGTGCCGACCTGCGGCAGGCGCCCTCGGAATCGCTCGTTGCGGCCGTGAACGACGCGATGGCGCGCTACGCCGTGCTCGTGATTCGCGCTCAGTCGATCGACGATGCGCAGCAGATCCGCTTCGCGCGTCAGTTCGGGCCGCTCGAGCTGCCACCCCATCAGGGTCTGAAGGGCGCGCACGGCGCGGTGCGGATCGCGCGTGAGCTCTACGATGTCTCGAACCTCGGTGCCGACGGCAACTTCCTGCCGCAAGATTCGCTCCGTCACGCCTCGAACAAAGCGAACGAGGAGTTTCACACCGACAGCTCCTTCAACATGCTGCCCACGAAGTGGTCGCTCTTGATGGGCCACGTCGTGCCGCCGGAGCGCGGCGACACGCTCTTCGTCGACACGCGTGCCGCGTGGGACGCGTTACCGCCCGAGCTGCAGGCCCGCGCACACGGGGCCGTCGCGGAGCACTACTTCTGGAAGACGCGCGGCCGCGCGGGCTACAACGTGATCACGGACGACATGAAGCGCGCGATGCCGCCGGCTCAACACAACGTGGTGCGCGTGATTCCGGAGTCGGGCCGCACGGCGCTGTACATCGGCGAGCACGCCACGCACATCGTCGGCTGGAAGCGCGAGGAAGGAGAGGCGTTCCTCACCGAGCTGAATCGATTCGCCACGCAGCCGCAGTTTCAATACAGGCACTCGTGGCGCGCGGGCGATCTGCTCATCTGGGATAACCGCTGCACCCTGCATCGGGCGACGGGCTACGACGTCTTCAAATACAAGCGGGATCTGCGGCGGGCCACGATCAACGAATACGGCCCGGAGATTTCCTCGACCGACGCGCTCGGCGTCAAAGAGTAGCCGCTACTTCGCGGCGCTAGGCGGCACGGGCATGAGGATGCGCCACGCCTGCGTGGGATGCATCACCGCCCACGGCAGCGACGCGAGCCCGCCCGGCACGTAGACCTCGGGACGCGTGCCTTCGACCTGCACCTGCTGCTCGTCGATCTCCACTGGCTCATCAGTCGATGCGGCGTACAGCGTCGCGGGCGCGACCCGGCGCACGTCCGGTGCCTTCAGATCCAGCGACGCGGTGCGCGTTTTGGCGGCGGCGTCATCCGGCTTTGGCTTCATCGCGAAACATTGCAGGGACATGTTGAGACACACGAGCCGATGCATCGAGCTGTTGCTCGACGCATTCGAGCTGGCCTGCGTCGTGGCCGCCGGCTGTGCGGCTGTCGAAGACGTGCTGGTCGCAGGTGCCGCGGCGGCCGCGGCCGTAACCGGTGTAGCAACTACCTTGGGTGCTTCGTCAGCCGCGAAGGCAGCGACGGACCCGGCAGCCAGAACGAGAGCAACTGGAACAGCTGATGTGAAGCGATTCATGTGGGCGTCTCGTCATTCGATGGGCGGCATTCAGGCTACGCGCAAGCTAAATGAGCAGCAACCTGAGAGGGTTCCTGAGCGACTGCGTACGAGTCCGTAGTGCGGCTTGGGCATGATCGTGGCGCGGGGGCATGTTTCAATACACACCATGAGTACCTTCATCCTCGTACATGGTTCGTGGCACGGCGCCTGGTGTTGGTACAAGCTGGTGCCGCGCCTCGAAAAACTGGGGCATACCGTGATCGCGCCCGACCTGCCGTCGCTCGGCCGTGACCGCACGCCGGTAAATCGAGTGTCGCTCGCCACGTGGCGCAAGCGCGTTTCCGAGGCGGTGGAAAGCGCGTCCGAACCGGTCGTGCTCGTCGGCCACAGCCGCGGCGGCATTGTGATCAGCGAGGTGGCAGAGCATCTGCCGGAGCGCGTTCGCCGGCTTGTATATCTCTGCGCCTTCCTCCTGCGCGACGGCCAATGTCTCTCGGACGTTGCTTCGAGCGACGAGAGCTCACTCGTTCCCCCGAACGTGTTGATGTCGGAAGACAAGGTCTCGTCGGTGATTCGCCCCGAAGCCTTACGCGACGCCTTTTACGGCGAATGCTCGGATGAGGACTACTCCCTCGCGAAGCTGTGCGTGCAGCCGGAAGCGACGCTGCCCCTGGTGACCAAGCTGGAGCTCACCGAGAAGTTCGGCAACGTACCGCGCGCCTACATCGAGTGCCTGCGCGATCGCGCGATCCCGATCGCGCTCCAGCGGCGCATGCAGGCGAGCTGGCCGTGCCAGCAGGTGTTCACTCTCGATACCGACCATTCACCCTTCTTTTCGAGGCCGGACGAGCTCACTGCGCTGCTGGCGAAGATGTAAGCGGCCGAGCGGCGCGGCTCACTCCTGCGCCACCCACGCGTTGATCGACATCGACGAAGCGCTGCTCGGCGCGCTCTCGTTCCACGGGCTGTCGTCCTGCCAGTCGTAGTCGCTCTGGTTCCAGGTGTAACCCTGATTCCACGAATATCCCTGGTTCCACGAGTAGCCCTGGTTGTTGGTGTCGTTCTGATTCCAGCTGTATCCCTGGTTCCAGCTATACCCCTGATTCCAGGTGTAGCCCTGATTCCATGAATAACCCTGGTTCCAGGAGTAGCCGTTCGAGTCGGCCACGTAGTAATTGCCGTCGCTCGCCTGGCGTGCCGGGCCGCCGTAGTGCTTCGAGCCGGAGAGATCCGCGGCGACATCGAGGCCGCGATTGGCACAGTCGAGCTGCTGCGAGTCGCGCGCAGCCGCGGCATCGATGAGCCCCGAGCCCTGCTGGAAGATGCTGTAAGCGAGCCCGCCATTCGGATTCACCGCCGGGCGCGCGGACGACATGAGTTTGCACTTCACCTGATCCGGCGTGAGGCCGGGCTGGGCCTGCAGCAGCAGGGCGACCACGCCGCTCGTCACCGCAGCGGCCTGCGATGTGCCGGACATCGTGAAGTAGTCGCCGCTGTTCTGATACGACGGATGCGCCTGCGCGATGGTCGCGTACGTCGGCATCAGCGACCAGATGTGTCCACCTGGCGCGACGACTTCCGGTTTCACGAAGCCTTCGAGCGTTGGGCCCGCCGCGGAGAACGAAGCGAGCCGATCGTCGGTGGGATCAGCAGGCGTGTAGCTGTCTGTCATCGCACCGACCGTGATCACGTAAGGCACGTTGCCGGGAACAGTGATCGTCTGCGGCGCCGGGCCCGTGTTGCCCGCGGACGCGACGACGACGATGCCCGCCTGCCAGGCTTTCATCACCGCGCGGTTCAGCGGATCGTCCCAGTAACGCGACTGAGGTGCCGCGCCGAGCGACAGGTTGAGAACCCGAATGCGATAGGTGCCGCGATTCTGCACGGCCCACTCGATGCCGCGGATCACCGACGAGTAGCTGCCGCGACCCTGCGCATCGAACGCGCGGATCGACACGAGGTTTGCATCGGGGGCCACGCCGAAGAACTTGCCGTCCTGCGTGCGCTCGTTGTTGAAGATGATGCCGGTGAGATGCGAGCCGTGGCCGCTCGCGTCGGTGTTGCCGGTGGCGCCGAGGCTCGTGAGGCCGAGCACGGCGAGCTGCTGCGAGTCCATGCGGTCGTTGATCGCGTCGTACTGTGCGAGCACGCGGTTCAGACCGAGCGTGTTCGTATCGGTGTCGGGGTGGTGCCAGTAGCCGGTGTCGAGCACAGCGACGGTGACGAGCAGGCCGGTGACGCCTTGCGCGTGCAGTTTGTCGGCGCCCGCGAGGCTCGGGTAGCTCACGCCGGTGGCGTAGACGGAGTCGTATCCCAGCTCCACGTCATCGATCTGCACGGCGTCGCGGTCGAGCAGCGGAGTGTTCATGCGCGAGACGAAGCGGATCGTCGTGTCGGAGCTGATGAACGGGCTGAGATCGAACGCCACTTTCGCGGGTTGCGAATCGTTGGCGGGCCCCGCGAGGCGGCCGACTTCAGTGAACGCGTAGCCGTCGCGGCTCGCCTGCACGGACACGTAGTCGCCGGTTTCCAGTGCCTGGCGCAGCACGCTGAAGCGCAGCGTCGCGTGGCGGGCGCCGGGCGCGATGGCGGCGCGACGCGCGATACCCGTGCCGTTGCCGCTGAGAGTGAGGCGGCCGCTGCTCACGAGGCCTGGGAGCAGATTGAGCGAGACATTGATCTTGCCGGTGAGCGGCTGGCTGTCGTCGCCGGACTCGGTCCAGTCGCTGGCCCAGCGGTGGGTGCCGTCGTTGTTGGAGTAGCTGACCTTGTCGAAGTGGTCGGCGACGGTGGAGGTCGATGACGTGTCCATCGGTGTCGATGCGACTTTGACGGTGGCGTCGGGGAAGAGGGAGCGCACTGATGGATGCTTGCGCAGGCGCTCGACCTGATCACGTGTAATTGTGACGGCGACGCTGTCGATGAGGGGCAGCTCGCTGGTGATGTGGCCGCCGACGCCGTGGACTGCAGCGCGTACGGTGGCGAGAGTTGCGCCTTCGACGATGAATCGGGCGGCGACAGAATGGCTCGCGGCTTCGAACGGCGCCGCAGGTTCGCTTTCAGAAGCGGCCATCGGAGAGCTCGAAGAGATCAAGCCCGCGAGGCTCGTGATGCCCATCAGGGCGAGCAGGCCGGGAAGGCCGAGCAGGCGTGGTAAAGCGAGCAGGTTCGATAGCAGCGGCAGGCCCATCGGGTTGCGCGAGCCCGCCATGCGTGGCGTTTCCATCGGGGTCGGCAGGCCGAGTGTGCCAGCGGGCATCGTGCCCGCCATGCGAGTGTCGCGCGTCTTCAAGGCGAAATCCCTTCCGAAATAGACCGCGCCAGTCCGGCGCGTGATGTACGTATTTGAGTACGTGGGCGGCTTGCGGGCTGCGTGATACGCGTCACGTCCGCGCCGCGTCAGCGTGACGCGGGTCGCATAAGAGGCCTGTTAAATCCGGCGCCTCCCGCCATCGCATTGCGGGCGGATGCGTCGAGCGTGCCGAGTGCGAGCGGCGCGCACAGGAACAAGCCCTGGGCCGCATCGCATCCGATGGACGTGAGGAAGTCGAGCTGCGCCACCTTCTCTACGCCCACCGCAATCGAGCGCAGTCCGAAGGCTCTCGCAATCGACACCACGGACTGGCACATCGCCCGCGCGCCGGCATCGTGCTCGATGCGCGCGATGAACGCGCGGTCGATGCCGATGCCATCGATGGGCAGCGCCGACAGTCGATCGAGCGCGATGCGGCCGGTGCCGAAGCCATCCACGAACACTTTCACGCCGCGCTCCCGCAGTTCCCGCAACCGATCGAGCCGCGAGCCCGCCGTCGACATGATGCGTTCGCTGATGTTCACGTCGACACTCGCGATCTCGGCATTCGCCGCCGTCGCTATCGCGTTGAGCTTGTCGGCGAGATGCGGTGCTTCGAGCATCCGTCGCCCGAGATTCACGGCAACGCGCGTCGGGCGCCCGGCGGTGCAACTCAGCGTGGGCTGATCCGTGTACGCCCGTCGCAAGGCCCATTCATCGATGTCCGTGCCGAGCGGGGAATGCTCGGCCACGTGCAGGAACTGCTCCGGCACCATCTCCCCGCAAACCGGGTGCTGCCAGCGGATGAGTGCTTCATACGCGAGCGTCTCGCGCGTCTTCAGGTCGAGCACCGGCTGGTAGTACAGCGCGAGCTGGCCGTGCTCCAGCGCCCAGCGCAGTTCCTGCTCGAAGTCCGGCAGGTCGACCACGGGAATTTGCATCGTGCGCGAGCAGAAGACGACCGTGCTGTCGTGATCCGAATGCCGGGCGGCGGCCAGCGCGGTGCGCGCGCTTTCCAGCAAGACCTGCGGGTTCGCGCCGTCGTTCGGGAACTGCGCGAGGCCCAGCGTCGGGCGCAGCTGCGCGCTGTGCTCGCCATCGACGAGCGGTTCGGAAAACGCGCGGCGGATGCGATCGGCTGCGGCGGCGACGTCCTTGCGATCCTGCATGCCGAGAAACAGCACGGCGAGCAGGTCGCTGCGAATCCGCCCGAACGGCGAGATGTGGGGCGGCGTGTCGCCCGGAATCGGCGTCGGCGATTGCAGGCGTTCGAGCACCCCCTGAAGCAGGCGGGCGCAGGTGGCGGGGCCGAGAACGTTGCGCGCATCCTTCAGGCCACCGAGATGAATCGTTGCGAGCGCGAGCGATGTTTCGCGCAGCCGGCAGTTACTGATGGCGGCGCTCAGACGCTTGTCGAACGCGGCCCGATTCTCGATCGCCATCGATGCGAGCTCGGCCATCATCGGCAGGACGGGAGAGCGGGAAGGAGACTTGGACGCGTCCCGTAGCACCATCAACACGCGGTCCACGCTTTGGGGTTGCACGCGCACTTCGTACGAGCGCCCGTTGTACGTGTAACGCCGCTCGACCGGCGCGCGCGTGCGCAGCGTGCGGCGGACGAGGAGGTTCAGGTGGCCGGCGATGTCCTCCGTCCACACTTCTCGCAGCGAGGTGCCGATGAGCTCGTCCGGCTCGTCGGCAATGCCGAGTTGGCGGCCGCCGACGTTGCCGACGATCATGCCGTCGCTGCGTACGACCAGGTTCAGGTCCGGCAGCGCCTCGAGAATGGTTCTGTTGATGTCGCTCATGAGGAACTCCGTTTCCCGACGATCAGGAACGCGCGCCACCGCTCACGGAACGCCGGAGCAGCAGCTCGATGGTTTCCCCGCTCGTCACCTCCGACGAGCAGGACCGAATGATGTTGTCGAGCTCCGCCGCTTCGGGATCGGCGGTGACGAGGGCGGCGAGATCGGGCGCTACCTTGCGCCCGCTCCAACCGACCCAGGCATTGCGACGACTCTTCGCGCGATAGAGCGCCGCGTCCGCGAGCCGCAGCACTTCTTCCCAGCCGAGAAGGCCGGGCACTGCGCGCACGAACGGGTACATCGCGAAGCCCACCGAACAGCTCGTGCGCGCGATGGACGAGCCTGTCAGTCGATAGCGATGCGTCGAAACGGCGATGCGGATGCGCTCCGCGAGCTCCGACGCCGCCTCGAGGTTGCTGCAGGCGTGCACGACCACGAACTCGTCGCCGCCCCAGCGCACGACAGCGTCCACTCCCTGCAGGCAGTCGCGCAGGATGCGGCTCACGTGCACGAGCACGCGATCGCCGGCTTCGTGCCCGTGCTCATCGTTGATCGGCTTCAGTCGATCGAGATCGACCACCATCAGCGCGAGCCGTTCGCCGCGCGGCAGGCTGGCGATCAGCTGCGGCATGGTGTGCTTGAGCGAGCGGCGGTTGCCGAGCCCCGTCAACGGATCGGTGAAGCTCGCTTCTTCCAGGCGACGATTCGCCACCTCGAGCGCCTGCGCATGCGCGGCGAGCTCGCGCGTACGTTCGAGCACGAGTTTTTCGAGCATTTCGCGCTGGCGGGCTTCGTTCTTCAGGCGATAACGAAACGCCGCCCATCCGGCGAGGCACGCGAGTACGACAAGAGCGAAGTACGCGGTATACGCCGCCTTGGAACGCCAGGGCGGCGGATCGACCTGGAGGGGGATCGCGAGTCCGCGCGTGTTCCAGGTGCCGTCCGCGTTCGCGGCGGCAACGTGCAGCGTGTATTTGCCGCCCGGCAGGTTGGAGTACGTGACCGTGCGTCGTGTGCCCGCATCGACCCAGCCGCGATTCGAGCCTTCGAGCCAGTAGCGAAAGCGGTTCGTGAGCGGCGCTGCGAAGTCGAGCGCGGCGAACTCGAGAGTGATCGTGTCGTCGTGATAGCCGAGACGCAGGCTGCGGGCGTGCCGGGCTGCGGCACCGGTCATGGGCGGGCGGTTCGGAAACTGCAACGACGTCAGCACGATCTCCGGCGGCACCGTGTTGAACTGCAGCTGGGTGGGCGAGAAACCGTTGAAGCCATTCGCTCCGCCGAAGAACAGCTCGCCGCGCGCGTTCGAGTAATGCGCACCGTAGCTGAACTCTTCGCCCTGCAGGCCGTGCGAACGATGGAAGGCGCGCGCGTTGCCGCTTTCCGGATCGACGCGCGCCAATCCGTAGTTGGTGCTGACCCAGAGCGCGCCCTGCAGGTCTGAGCGGATGCCGTAGATCGTGCCGTTGGGCAGGCCGTTCTTTTCGGTGAGATGGTTGAACGTGATGGCCTGCGGCTCGCGCGGGTTGCCGATCACGCGATTGAGCCCGCCGCCGCGCGTGCCGACCCAGACGCGACCGCGCGCGTCAACGTGGATGGCGTAGACCGTGTCGGCACTCAACGAACGCACGTCTTTCGGATCGTGCTGCAGACGATGAAACGAGCCGTTGCTTGGGTCGAGCACGTTCAATCCGCCGCCATCCGTGCCCACCCATAGCAGGCCGGAAGGGTCCTCTGCGAGCGCGGTTACGCGGTCGCTGGAAACGCTGTCGGCATTCAGCTTGTCAGCGATGTAGCTGTGGAACTTGCCGGTGGCGCGATCGAAGCGCGAGAGGCCGCCGCCGTAGGTGCCGATCCAGAGGCGGTCACGCGAATCTTCGAGCAGCGACATCACGCCGTCGGCGCCGAGGCTTTCGGAATTCGTCGCGCTGTGACGGAAGACTGTGACCCGATGTGTCTGCGCGTCGATGCGGTTGATGCCGCCGCCCATCGTGCCGGCCCAGATGGCGCCAGTGCGATCCGTCAGCAGCGCCATGACTCGATCGTCGCTCAGCGCGCGTGGCGCGTCACCTTGCTTGCGAAGGCTCGTGGCGCGGCCGGTGGAGCGATCCATGATGGCAATGCCACCGTCGAACGTGCCGACCCAGAGGCGGCCGGCGCGATCCTCGGTAATTGCCATGATGTTGCGACTCGCGAAGCCCGCTTCCTCACGCGCCGGGTTGTGGCCGAAGGACCAGGTGCGCGGATTCCACTTGGCGAGGCCGCCGAACTGGGTGCCGATCCAGATGAGTCCGTTGCGATCCTCGAACAGCGAGACGACGTTGTCGTCGGGCAGGCTCTTCGCGTCGGCGGGATCGTTGCGATAGACGTCGAACGTGCCGGTGGCGCGATCGAACAGCGCGAGGCCTGCCGTGGTGCCGACCCACAGCCGCCCGGAGCGATCCTGCAGCAGGGCGTTCACGCTGTCGGAAGGCAGCGAGCGCGCATTGGCGGAGTCGTGCGTGTAGAGCGTGGGCGCGCGGGTAGTCGCGTCGAGGCGCACGAGGCCTGCGGTCGTGCCGACCCAGAACGAGCCGAGGCCATCCTGGAGCATCGCTCGCACCGACGCGCGCCGCCCGAGCGGTAACGGCTGCGGGATGAAGCGCCGCGCGTGCGGATCGAATCGATCGAGGCCGACTTCGGTGCCGGCCCAGAGCGTGCCGCCACGATCCTCGAACAACGCAAAGGTCGAATCGCTGGAGAGGCCGCTCTTTCCGTTGCGTGCGCGAAAGCGTTCGAGCTTGCGCGTGCGCGGGTCGAATCTCGCGAGGCCGGCGTTACGGCTGCCGATCCAGAGCATGCCGTGGCGATCGAAATGCACGGCGCGCACGCGTTCCAGGCCCACCGTGGTCTGCCGGTTGTCGACGCGATCGGCCAGCGCCTCGAAGTGGCCGGTCGACGAATCGCGACGGAGCACGCCGTCGCCATCGGTCGCGAGCCAGAGAGAGTCGCCATCGTCGACGGCGATGGCGGCGACATAATCGCTCGCCAGCCGCCCCGACTCCGAGGCTTCGCCCATCGCATGCTGGAAGCTGTAGCCATCGTAGCGATCGAACCCATCTTCGGTGCCGAGCCACAGATAGCCGGTGCGATCTTCCGCGATCGAATGCACGGCGAGCTGCGACAGCCCGGCGTCGCGATCGAATCGATCGAAATACATGGGGGGCGCGGCGAAAGCGCGCGAGGCGACGCTGGCAGCACACGCGAGAGCGGCGAGGATTCGCCCGATCTCCCTGGCGTGCTTCCATCGCGACATCACTCCCTGGTGCGCACGCCGACGTATAAGCATCGGCGCGGAGTGTGGCTGCGCCCTGGCGAAGAAAACCTAGATCGCGTTCACAGGAAGCGCGGCTGTTGCGCCGACAGTACGTATTGAATTGAGGTTCACCGCAGCGCTCCGGACTCCTGAATCTATTCTGGTACCACCGCTGCGTCGCGGTAGTCATGAATCTGGAAGAAATCGCGCGGGACGTGACGTGAGTCATGGGGCCGCGCAGGTCGCGCCGGTAGGATCTCCCCCAACGGATGATTGTTCGCACGACGGAATGTGCCTGCGGTGGCCAGGGAATGGCTGCGCAGTTAGTAAAAAGCCCCGCCAGGCTTACACCGAGCGGGGCTATTTTTTTACTCAGCGTTATCGCTGAAGAATCGATCAGTCATCCATCAGGAAGCTACGCAGCTGCTCGCTGCGGCTCGGGTGACGCAGCTTGCGCAGCGCCTTCGCTTCGATCTGGCGGATGCGCTCGCGCGTGACGTCGAACTGCTTGCCGACTTCTTCCAGCGTGTGGTCCGTGTTCATGTCGATACCGAACCGCATCCGAAGCACCTTGGCTTCACGAGGGGTCAGTTGCGCAAGTACCGCGTGAGTGGTCTCACGCAGCGACTCCATGGTGGCCTGGTCGATCGGGGACGCAACGGACGTGTCCTCGATGAAGTCGCCAAGGTGTGAGTCCTCGTCGTCGCCGATCGGAGTCTCCATCGAGATGGGCTCCTTGGCGATCTTGAGAACCTTGCGCACCTTGTCTTCCGGCATTTCCATGCGCACGGCCAGCTCTTCCGGCGTTGGCTCGCGGCCCATCTCCTGCAGCATCTGCCGCGAAATGCGGTTCAGCTTGTTGATGGTCTCGATCATGTGCACCGGAATGCGGATGGTGCGTGCCTGGTCGGCGATCGAGCGGGTGATCGCCTGGCGAATCCACCACGTCGCATACGTCGAGAACTTGTAGCCGCGACGGTATTCGAACTTGTCCACCGCCTTCATGAGGCCGATGTTGCCTTCCTGGATGAGGTCCAGGAACTGAAGTCCACGGTTCGTGTACTTCTTCGCGATCGAGATCACGAGACGCAGGTTCGCCTCGACCATCTCTTTCTTCGCGCGACGCGCCTTCGCCTCGCCGATCGAGACCTCGCGGTTCACTTCCTTGATGTCGTTGATCGTGAGGTGATAGGCCACCTCCAGCAGCTCCAGCTTCTTCTGGCGACGCTCGATCTCGTCCTTGAACTTCACGAGCAGCGGCGAGTACTTCTTGCCCGCCTTCTGGTGCTTCTGCAGCCACTTCGGGCTCGTCTCGTTCTTGGGGAACGTGGCGATGAAGTCCTTGCGCGGCATGCCGGCATCACGCACGGCGATGATCATGATCTCCTTCTCGAGCTGGCGGATTTCCGCCACGTGCGTGCGAAGGTTCAGGATCAGCGCATCGAACATGCGCGGCGAGAGCTTCAGCTCCATCATCTCGAGCGACAGCTTCTTGCGGACCTTCAGCGTCTTCGGGTCCTTCGCGCCATCCTTCTGGATGTGCGAGAGCGCGCTGGCGAAGCCCTTCTGGATCGACGCGAAGCGGCGCGCAGCCTCTTCCGGATCCGGACCGGTGTCGACGGCTTCTTCGCTCTCTTCGCCGTCCTCGCCTTCTTCGCTTTCCTCGTTCTCGTTTTCCGCAGGCTCCGCCAATTCCATCTTGGTCGGGTTCTGCGGCTGAGCGATCACGTCCGGCGCGTTGGGATCGATGAAGCCGACGATGATGTCGACTAGCCGGGCCTGGCCCGCCTTCGCCGGCTCGTACGCCTTCAGCAGGAAGTCGAAAGTGGGCGGATACATCGAAAGAGCGGTGCGCACGGCATCGAGGCCTTCCTCGATACGCTTCGCGATGCGAATTTCGCCTTCGCGAGTGAGCAGCTCCACCGTGCCCATCTCGCGCATGTACATGCGCACGGGATCGGTGGTGCGACCGAGCTCGGCATCGAGCGCCGCGAGGGCCGCGGCGGCCTCTTCGATCGCTTCCTCGTCAGCCGGCGCGGAAGGCTCGGCCGCGAGCAACGACTCGGAATCCGGTGCCTTTTCGTACACCGGGATGCCCATGTCGTTGATGGTGTTGACGATGTCCTCGATCTGCTCGGGATCGACGATCTCGGACGGCAGGTGATCGTTCACCTGCGCATAAGTGAGGTAGCCCTGCTCCTTGCCGCGGGCAATCAGCAGCTTGAGCTGAGATTGGCGGTCTTCGGTCATGACGGGCAGCCGCGGGATGCCCGCGATGGCCTTCTTGTCGGCAGGCGCGCCCTTCGCGGCAGCTTTCGCTTCCACAGGGGCTGGCGCGGCAGCAGGAGCGGCCTTCACCTCGCCGTGCTTCGATTCGTGCTTGCTGTCGGCATGGGTATCCGCATGCTTGGGCGCGTGGTGAACCGCGCTTTGTGTGGCTGCATGCGCACCGGCTACCGGCTTTTTGGCGGCAGCAACGGCAGCAGGCTTGGCCGACTCTTTTTCGCGAACAGGCGCCGCTGCCTTCTTGGGCGCGGCAGCCGCTTTCGCGGCGGGCTTCTTCGCGGGAGTCGGGTGTTTCTTGCTGGAGGCGGAAGTGGGCTTTGTAGGCTTGCGTGCTGTCATGGCGAGAAGGGCGAAAGCTGCATTAATCCCCCGATGTGAGACCCGGCCGGAACCAACTCAAGGGGCGCCGAAGAAAAGCGCGCAATTCTATTGGACGCGCGCAAAAGTACCAAGTCCAATGCGTGATGCTAGGACTTTTTCCGTAGACTCCTCATGGTAAGTCGTTTGAATTCAAGGCGTTGGTCCTCTGTCATGGCGTCCGGGCCCCACTCGGCGATGGCCGAGAGCTCCTTGAATCGCCGTTCGTCGGCGGCCTCCACCAGTTTCGCCAGCGCTGCGTTGAGCTCTTCCGCGGCCTGGGCGGCGTTCTGGATGAGGTCCTCCTTATGTAGAAGCGACGACAGGTGCTCTTGTTCGGGCCGGCCCTCGAAACGCTGAATCACCTGACCGGCAGACTGGGCTGGGTATGACCGCAGGCTGTGCAGAAGTTCCCTCAATAGATCGATTCCCCGTTCCTCGACGGAGCCGAGGCCGTCAACCTGCTCTGTCGTGACCGCAGCGGCAATCGCTGGAAACCGAAGCAGGGCGCCGATCGCCTGGCGCATGAGGCTGCCCCGGCCCGCTGCCACCTGTACTGAAGCACTCGCATAACTTCCTTGTCTGCTGTGAGTTCCTGCGACGGGCGCAGCGGGTGCTGGCTGCTTCTGCGTGTCCGTTCGCGCGTGCTTGCGGGACTCTTCCCAGATCTCCTCGAGCTTCTCCGGCTCGCGTTTGAGCGTGTCCGCGATTCGCCCCATCACCTGATCGTAGTAGACGCCGCGAGGCAGCTTTTCCACCAATGGACGAGCGGCTTCTGCGAATCGTGCCCGCCCGTCGGCGTGAGAGAGGTCCACTTCTTCGGACAGTGCACGCACCAGATACTCCGAAAGCGGCTCGGCGGATGCGATGCGCGCTTCGAACGCTTCGCGGCCTTCCTCTGCCACCAGCGAATCCGGGTCGTGCCCTTCCGGCAGGAAGAGAAAACGCATCTCGCGCGGTTCGCGGGCTTCAGGCAGCGCGTGCTGGAGCGCCCGCCAGGCCGCCCCGCGCCCCGCGCGGTCGCCGTCGAACGCAAACACCACTTCGCTGACGAGCCGGAAGATGCGCTTCAGGTGCTCCGGCGTCGTGGCGGTGCCGAGCGTGGCCACCGCGTAGGTGACTCCGTACTGATGGAGGCGGACCACGTCCATATAGCCTTCAACGACGATCAGCCGCTTGAAGGGTGCGCGCGATTGCCGCGTTTCCCACAGGCCGTAGAGCTCGTGGCCTTTGTGGAAGAGCGCGGTTTCCGGCGAGTTCAGATACTTGGGCTCGCCCTGGTCGATGATGCGGCCGCCGAACGCGATCACCCGCCCGCGCGCATCCCGGATCGGGAACATGAGCCGGTCGCGGAAGCGGTCGTAGTGGCGCTCCCCATCACGTATCTGGCCCGATTCGCGCTGGATCACGAGCCCGAGATCGGCGAGTTGCTTCACCGCCGCCTCGTTGCCGCCGAACCGACGCAGCACGTCGTTCCAGGAGTTGAGCGCGTAGCCGATGCCGAACTTCTCGATCGTCTCTTTCGTGAGGCCGCGTTTGGTCGTGGCGTACGTGAGTACGCGCTCGTTGCGTTTGAGCTGGTCTGCCCAGTAGGCCGCGACGCGCGCCATGAGGTCGTAAGCGGTTTCGTCGACGCGGCGAGCCTGGGCGCCGTTGTCGCCGCCTTCGCGTGGCACTTCGAGGCCGAGCCGACCGGCGAGATCTTCGATGGCTTCGGGGAACGACATCCGGTCGTAATCCATGAGGAAGCCAATGACCGTGCCGTGCTTGCCGCAGCCGAAGCAGTGATAGAACTGCTTTTCGGGGCTCACCCAGAACGATGGTGTCTTCTCGCCATGGAACGGGCAGCAGGCCTTGTACTCGCGCCCCTGCTTCTTGAGCGGCACGCGCGTGCCGATGATCTCGGCGATGTCAGCGCGAGCAATGAGCTCATCGATGAAGGCTTGGGGAATCCGGCCCATTGGTGGCTACGCCCGGGCGTTCAATGCAAAACAATGTAGGCGATAGCAATGGCTAACAACAGAGCGAACATCCCGCCGGTGAGGGCGAAGCGCATGCGCTTCCCTTTGAAGGTACGGAGCGCATCCGGGTTGATGTAGCCGCGGCTGCGATCCATGCGCACGACGCCGGCGGCGCGCAGGCGGTCGAGTGTGTCGCGCTCGATGTCGTCGAGATCTTCGAGCGGGATGCCTTTGTCCGAGGCCCTCTGGCGCAGCATCCGGATCATCCGGCGCTCGCCTTCCAGCCGCTTGGCGATGGCGATGCAGGTCAGCGCAACGAGAATCAGCAGCGCCGCGGTGGCGAAGCCGCGGCCACCCATGAGGAGTTAGCCGCCCAGCTTCTGCTTGATGCGGGCCCCGACGGCGCCCATGTCGGCGCGGCCGGCGGCCTTGGACTTCACCACGCCCATGACCTTACCCATGTCCTTGATGGTCGTGGCGCCGGTCGAGGCAATGGCTTCGGCGATGAGGGCATCCAGCTCGGCGTCGGACAGCTGAGCGGGCAGATAGGCCTGGATGACGGCGAGCTCGGCGGCTTCCTTCGCGACGAGATCGGCGCGACCGCCGCTCTCGAACTGCGCAATGGACTCCTTGCGCTGCTTCACCATCTTTTCGAGGACCGAGAGCATTCGAGACTCGTCGAGCACGATGCGCTCGTCGACTTCGATCTGCTTCACGGCGGCGAGTATGAGGCGGATCGTTGCGAGCCGGTCTTTTTCGCCAGCCCGCATCGCCGTCTTCATGTCGTCGGTGATGCGTTCCTTCAGGGTCACGACTTAGCGCGGGGCGCGCATGCCGTCGCGGGAAACGCGCTTCATGTGGCGCTTGATGGCCGCAGCCTTCTTGCGCTTGCGCTCCTGCGTCGGCTTTTCGTAGAACTCGCGACGGCGGAGCTCCGTGAGAATGCCCGCCTTCTCACAGGCGCGCTTGAACCGCCGCAGGGCGGCATCGAAGTACTCATTCTCACGAACACGAACGCTCGGCATTCGAACCTCTTCCTGGAAATTGCTGCACGCACGAGCGGCAGTCCGCGGTTTTGCGGGCCGGCGATTCTAAATGAGCCTCGCGCCAAAAGGCAAAGCCCGGCTGCGGTAGGCTATGCCGATGCGTGTCCTCGCCATCGAATCGTCCTGTGATGAGAGTGCCGTTGCGGTCCTGGACCGGCGTCAGGGCCTCCTGGCCCATGAGCTGTTCAGCCAGATCGACCTGCACCGGGTTTTCGGCGGTGTGGTGCCCGAGCTGGCGTCCCGGGATCACGTTCGCCGACTTTTGCCGCTCGTTCGCACCACGTTGGAGAAGGCGAAGACCCGCCCCGCCGAGCTGGACGGGGTGGCTTACACCGCCGGGCCGGGCCTTATCGGGGCGCTGCTCACTGGCGCGGCGCTCGCCCGCAGCCTGGCGTATGCCTGGCGCAAGCCCGCCATCGGCATCCATCACCTCGAGGGGCACTTGCTGGCGCCGCTGCTTGAGAAGGACCCGCCTCCCTTCCCGCACGTGGCCTTGCTGGTTTCGGGCGGGCATACCCAGCTCATCGAGGTGAAGGGGATCGGCCAGTACCAGCCGCTCGGCGAGACCCGCGACGATGCGGCGGGCGAGGCCTTCGACAAGGCGGCCAAGCTCATGGGGTTGCCCTATCCGGGTGGGCCGGAGCTCGCGAAGCTCGCCGCCGACGGCAAGGCCAGCACGATCAAGCTGCCCCGGCCGATGCTCGACCGGCCGGGGCTGGAGTTCAGCTTTTCAGGCCTGAAGACGGCGGTCCTGCAGGCGGTGCGCGAGCAGGAGCTGACCCCGCAGCGGAAGGCCGACATTGCCTTCGCGGCCCAGGAGGCGATCGTCGAAACGCTCGTCGCCAAGTCCTTGAGAGCGCTCGATCAGACGGGGCTCGACGCGCTGGTGGTGTCGGGCGGCGTGAGTGCCAACCGATTCCTGCGCGACCGGATGACCCAGGCAGTGGCGCGCCAGGGCGCGCGGGTGTACTTCCCTCGCGTGGAGTTCAGTACCGACAACGCCGCGATGATCGCCGTCGCCGGCCTCGCCCGGATCGAAGCGGGGCAGCTCGAGAGCCTGGCCATCAAGGCGCAGGCGCGGTGGCCGCTGGAGTCGCTGTCGGCGGTGCAGCCACGGCGCGCCCGCCGGCGGACGATCCGCCCACGCCGCGCCCTGTTCGTGAATAATGCACGCCCTTTTTCCGCCCCTGCAGTGACTGTTCCTTCATGACGAACCCCAGAGCCGGTGACCGTATCTTCCTTCGTGGCCTGCAGGTCGAGTGCATCATCGGCTTCATCGAATGGGAACGGCGGATCAAGCAGACCGTCGTCATCGACATCGAGCTGCCGACCGATTGCGCCCGTGCCGCCGAGACCGATGACGTCGGGCTCACCGTCGACTACAAGCGCGTCGCGAAGCGCCTGATCGCGTTCGTCGAGGCATCCGAGTTCAAGCTGGTCGAAACGCTCGCGCATCGCGCGGCGATGATCGTGCTGGAGGAGTTCTCGCTCGCGTGGGTGCGCATCTCCGTGAACAAGCCCGGCGCAATCCGTGGCTCGCGGGATGTGGGTGTTTCGATCGAGCGCACGCGCGCCGATCTTCCGGGCTATCTGTCGAGCTGATCCATGCCGCGCGTTTTTGTCGCCGCCGGCAGCAATGTGGAGCCGGAGCGCCACCTGGCGAAGGCCGCCGCGGCCCTCGCGAAGGAATTTCCCGATATAGAGTTCTCGCCCTGGTATCGGAACGAGGCCGTGGGATTCGAGGGTGAGGACTTCATCAATTTCGTCTTCGGCTTCACCACGGATCTTCCCGTGCATGACGTTCGCCGGAAGCTGCAGGAAGTCGAAGCGCTCTGCGGCCGCGAGCCCGGAGCGCCGAAGTGGGCGCCGCGCTCGATGGATCTCGACATGCTGTTGTACGGCGACCTGGTGCACGACGAACCCGGCCTGCATCTGCCGCGGCCGGATCTGCTGAAGCGCCCGTTCATGCTCGGCCCGCTCGCCGATCTCGTTCCGGATCTGCGGCACCCGACGGCGAACGCGACCATCGGCGAGCTGTGGCAGCGATTCGATCGCGCCGCGCATCCGATGACGCGCGTCGAACCGAGCTTTACCAGCCCACGCTCCGGCCGCCATCCACCGCGAGAATCTGGCCGGTGACGTACGGCGCGTCGGCGCAGAGAAACAGCGCGGCGCGCGCGACGTCTTCCGGCGTGCCGGGCCGCTTGAGCTGCGTGCGTTCGACGATCTTCTTTCGCAGGGCGCTGTCGGCGCGATCTTCCGGCCACATCACGGGGCCGGGGGAAATCGCATTCACGCGTACCTGTTGTGGCCCGAGCTCGCGCGCCAGCGACTTGGTGAGCATGATCAGCCCCGCCTTCGCCACGCTGTACGTGGTGTAGCGGCGAAGTGGGCGCATGCCGTGGATGTCCGCGATGTTGAGCACCAACCCGTGAGTGGCGCGCAAGGCCGGCGCCGCAGCCTGCGTGAGGAACAGCGGCACCTTCAGGTTCGTGCCGAGCAGGTCTTGCCAGTGATCTTCAGTGATTTCGCCTACGGGCGTGGGATAGAACGTCGACGCGTTGTTGATGAGCACGTCGAGCTGGCCAAAGGTTTTCGTAGTGGCTTCGACGAGCTTGTCGAGTTTGCGAATGTCGAGCAGGTCGCCGCTCACGATCGCCGCCGAGCCGCCGCGCAGGCTGTTGAGCTCGCTCTCGAGCGCGCGGGCTTCGGCTTCGGACTTGCGGTAGTGGATCATCACGTTCGCGCCAGCCGCCTGCAGCGTGCGTGCGATCGTCGCGCCCACGCGGCGCGCGGCGCCGGTGACCAGGACGGCTTTGCCCTGGAGCGGCAGCGAGCCGCTCGGTCGCGCCGCGAGTTGCCGGCTCCATTCCTTCACGGTGCGCAGGGCTTCTGGCGCGCTTCGCGCGCGCGCTCGTTTGACCGGGCGTTTGCGGGAAGGCTTCTTCGCGACTCTGCGCGCACGGTTTCGTTTTGCGGCCATGGGGGCGGATTATGAACGCATCCGGCTCGCCCTCAATGCTGCCGGCGATGTCGACCGAAGAAGAAGCGCACTCGCGCGCGGTCGCGCACTTCATTCGCGCACGCATCGATGCGGCGGGCGGGTGGCTGCCGTTCGATGAGTTCATGGAGCTGGCGCTCTACGCGCCGGGGCTCGGCTACTACAGCGCCGGCGGCGTGAAGATCGGGCGCGGCGGGGATTTCACGACGGCGCCGGAAATGTCGGATCTCTTCAGTCAGTGCGTGGCGCGACAGGTTTCCGAAGTGCTCGAGCAGACGGGCGGATCGGTGCTGGAGCTCGGCGCGGGGACGGGGCGAATGGCGGCGTCTGTGCTCACTACGCTTGCGTCGATCGGCGCGCTGCCCGAGCAATACGCGATCCTCGAAGTAAGTGCGGATCTTCGCGAGCGGCAGCAAGCGCGCATCGCGGAGTTGCCCACGGAACTGCGCGACCGCGTGGTGTGGCTCGATGCGCTTCCCTCGAAACCGATGCGGGGCGTGATCCTGGCGAACGAAGTGCTGGACGCGTTGCCGTGTCAGCGGATCGTCGTACGAGGCGATGACGTGCGGGAGATTGGCGTGGCTGTCGACGTGCTGCGTGACTTCCACTTCATCGAGCGCGATGCACCTGCGCGTTCTGAAGTGGCTGCCGCGTGGCGCGCGGTTCGTGCGGGGCTGCCATCCGTGCTCGACGAGGACTATCGCACTGAACTCTGCACCCGCATCGAACCCTGGATCGCGGGCCTCAGCGACTCACTCGAACGCGGGCTCATCCTGCTCTTCGACTACGGCCTCCCGCGCGCCCACTACTACCACCCGCAGCGTACCGACGGCACGCTCCGCTGCCACTTCAAACAGCGCGCGCACGACGATCCGCTCATCAACGTGGGGGTTCAGGACATCACGGCGTGGGTCGACTTCACGCGCGTCGCCGAAGCCGCCGACAGCGCGCAACTAGGCGTGAGCGGCTTTGCCACCCAGGCGGCATTCCTGCTCGGCCTCGGCATCGAAAGCCTGATCACCGACGTACGCCTCGCGAGCGAAGCTCGCAAGTTGCTCATGCCCGGCGAGATGGGCGAAGCGTTCAAGGCAATGGCGCTGACACGCGCCGTCGACATCCCGCTGTCAGGTTTCAGCGTGCAGGACCTGAGGCATTCGCTGTAGTGCTTACGGGCGTAGCTACGCATCGAGGCAGGCGGCAAAAACCGCGCTTTTTGCCGCCGGCAACCGTGTAGGGTCTCGAAAAAAGCGCCGCAGGCGACTTTTTTCCAATCAACTCAGGTGACCTGATTCCAGTTGATCCAGCCCAGCCACCAGGCTGCAAGCACAACACCGCCGAACACGATCCGATACCACGCAAACACCGCGAACGAGTGCCGGCTCACGAAGCGCAGCAGGAACCGGATGCTGATCAGCGCGCTGACGAACGCGATCGCCGAGCTCAGCGCGATCGGCGCGGCCGCTTCCGCATTCAGCGTGTCACGCGCCTTCCACAGCTCATACGCCGTAGCGCCGAGCAGCGTGGGAATCGCGATGAAAAACGAAAATTCCGTCGCCGCACGCCGGCTGAGCCCCATGAAGAGACCGCCAAGAATCGTCGCCGCCGAGCGGCTCGTGCCCGGGATGAGCGCCAGTACCTGGATCAACCCGACCTTCATCGCGTCCGCCGGCTTGATCTCATCGACCGTCGTGATGCGCTCCGTGTGCTTGCGCTTCTCCGCCCACAGAATGATGAAGCCGCCGATCACCAGTGCGAGCGCCACCGGAATCGGCTTGAACAGCACCGCTTCGATCTGCTTCTTGAAGATGAGCCCGATGATCGCGAGCGGCAGGAACGCGACGATCAGGTTGATCGCAAACCGCCGGGCATTCGCATCGTTGAACAGCGAAAGCAGGATCTGCCACAGCTTCACGCGGTATTCCCAGCACACCGCGAGGATCGCCGCGCCCTGAATCACGATGAGTGCGACATCCGTCTGTTCGGCGGAAAGGCCGAGGAACGCACGAGTCAGGATCAGGTGACCGGTACTCGAAATAGGCAAAAACTCAGTGATGCCCTCGACGAGGCCGAGGATGATCGCGTCCAGCCAACTCATGCGTAGTGATCTTCTCTTAAAGCATCCAGAAAGGTTCGCGGGGCATGCCGAATCCGTCGCGCCTTATACGCCAGCAATAGCCTCAAGTCTCTTACGGCGAAGTTTCTCGCCAATGGCAGTTCCCGTGAGACCGCGGCGATCGGCTTCCGTGAGCGTTACGGCCGCGGCTGCGCTCCGCGCCTTGCGCAGGACGTCCGGCTGCGGGTAATCGCGATCCTCGAGGCCGGTGCGGCCGCGCGCGTCGCATTCGCAGGCGAGCAGGAATTCATTGAAACGTTCGGGGCGGCGGAACGCATCTGTCTTTTCGAACAGCTCGAGGATCGTCGAGGATTTCAGTTCCTGTGCCCGATGCACGTGCGTGTGATAGTCCGAGACCATCACGGCGAGATCGCGAAAATCTTTCGGCACGCGCAGGCGTTCCGACATGGCTGCGATCACCGGCACGCCGAGTTGCTCGTGGCCGTGATGACTCGGCCACTTCTCCTGAGGCGTGCGCGCCTTGCCGAGATCGTGCGTGAGAACGGCGAAGCGCGTGGCGGTGCTCGCGTGCTTGTTCGCGGCGATTCGCAGGGCCATCAGCACGTGCACGCCGGTGTCGATTTCCGGATGCCACTTCGGCGGCTGCGGCACGCCGAATAGCGCGTCGACTTCGGGGAAGATGACTTTCAGGGCGCCGCAATCGCGCAGGGTCTGGAAATATACGTCGGGCCGCGCTTCATCGAGCGCGCGCGAGGTTTCTTTCCACACCCGTTCGGGCACGAGCGCATCCATCTCGCCGGCCGCGACGATCTGCTTCATGAGGCCTCGCGTTTCCTCGGCGATGGTGAAGCCGAGGCTCGCGAAGCGCGCGGCGAATCGCGCGAGACGCAGCACCCGAACCGGATCTTCGACGAACGCTTCCGACACGTGGCGAAGCACGCGCGCGTCGAGGTCGCGCTTGCCACCGAACGGATCGACCAGGGTGCCGTCTTCATCCTCGGCGATCGCGTTGATGGTGAGGTCGCGTCGGCGCAGGTCGTCTTCCAGCGTCACGTCCGGCGAGAACTGCGTGGTGAAGCCGGTATAGCCGGGGCCGACCTTGCGCTCGGTGCGCGCGAGCGCGTATTCCTCGCGCGTTTCGGGGTGCAGGAACACCGGGAATTCCTTGCCGACGCGCACATAGCCCTGGCGCTCCAGCTCTTCGGGACGCGAGCCCACGACGACCCAATCCCGCTCGCCTACCGGCAAGCCGAGCAGCCGATCCCGAACCGCGCCACCGACCAAGTACACTTGCATGCACGCATGTTAACCGAGACTCGCAGCCCGCTTCGTGTGGCCTGCGCACGAATCGCGCTCATCTGTCTGACGGCAGTCACGTTGCCGGGATGTGGCGTGCTCTACGTCGCACAGGCGGCACGCGGGCAGTGGCAGGTGACGCACGCCCGGCAACCGATAGACAAGCTGATCGCGAACGATAAAACCACGCCGGAGCTGCGCGATCGTCTCACCGAAGTGCGTGCCGCTCGCAATTTTGCGTCCCAGGAACTCGCGCTGCCCGACAACGGCAGCTACCGCTCGTACGCGGATCTGAAGCGGCCGTACGTCGTGTGGAATGTCGTGGCGGCACCTGAGTTTTCGGTGAACCCGAAACGCTGGTGTTTCCCCATCGCCGGTTGCGTGGCCTATCGCGGCTACTTCAACGAAGCGAAGGCGCGAAAGTTCGCGGGCTCGCTGGACGGGGAGGGCTTCGATACATACGTCGGCGGTGTCGCGGCGTACTCGACGCTCGGCAAGTTCAAGGACCCCGTGCTGAACACGATGCTGGGCTACGGCGATGACGAGCTCGCCGCCATCATCTTTCACGAGCTGTCACACCAGCTCATCTACGTGCCCAACGATTCGGAGTTCAACGAGGCGTTCGCGACGGCGGTCGAGCAGGCGGGCCTCGAGAGATGGCTGAAGCTGCGCGGGCGCGAATCGGATCTCGGGCGTTACAGAGCGCGACGAGAGCGGCAGGCGCCGATCATTGCGCTCTTCATCGCCGCGCGTACGAAGCTCGCCGCGCTCTACAGAACGAGGCTTGCGCCCGATGCCATGCGCGCGCGCAAGGCCGAGATCTTCGCGACGCTGGACGGCCAGATCGCGGATCTGGAAAAGCGCCTCGGCATCCGCACGAGCTACAGGAACACGGAGAAGGGGCTCAACAACGCGTACCTCGCGTCCATCGCTACGTACTACGACTGCGTGCCGGGCTTCGAGCGAATGCTCGCCAGCGAGGGCGGCGATCTACCGAAGTTCTACGGCGCCGTGCGCGAGCTCACGAAGAAACCCCGCGAAGAGCGGCACAAGCTGCTGTGCCAGACTCCTCCGTCAATCATCGAGAAGCAGAGCGGCGATACCGATCAAGCCGGCTCTGCAGGGAGTGGTCACTGAGATAGCCGGGCACGATCGCTTCCATGCGCGAGAGCCTGAGCCCAAGTGTTTCGCAGGCGTTCTGCTTGCACACGCTGTCGATGGTCAGCGAGCGGTAGTTGTCGGTCGAGAAAGGCTTGCCAGGCAGCAGCCCCATCACCGCTCCCTGAATGGCCGCGATGAAATCCGGCAGCGGCAGGATGTGGCAGGGAAGATTCGCCGCGCGCGCCGTGATTCGCACGATCTGCTCGAGCGTCATCACGTCGGGGCCGCACAGGTCCAGGCTCTTGCCAATGGTGGAGCGATCGGTGAGCGCGCGCATGAAGGCATCGACTACATCGTCCACATGAATGGGAGCGAAGCGCGCGCCCGGTCGCGCGAGCGGCAGGAGCCCGTGCGACATCCGGAGCAGGCCGGCGAAACGATTGGTGAGCGTGTCGCGCTTTCCGAAGATCACCGACGGTCGAAAGATGGTCGAGTCGATGGTCGCCGCCGCGACACGCACCTGCGCCTCGGCCTCCGCCTTGGTCCGCAGGTATTGGCTCGGCGCCTGCGCGCCCGCGGCGAGCGAGCTCATGTGCAGCAGGCGCTTTACGCGCTGGGCGCGCATCGCCTCGATCACCTTCGTGGCGAGATCCTTGTGAACGGCGCGAAAGGTCGCGCGCCCGTGCGCGTTCAGGATGCCGACGAGATTCACGACGACATCCACGCCGGCGAAGAGTCGGCCCAGCGTGCTCAGGTCGTGAATGTTGGCCGCCAGGACCTGCACGGTCGGTAGCACTTTGAGATGAGCCGCGTTGACGAGGCGGCGCGTGGGCACGCGCACGTCGTACCCGGCGCCCGCGAGACGCGACACCAGCTCCGTTCCCACGAAGCCAGTGCCCCCGAGCACGCAAACAGTGAGCGGATGTCCCGCCAAGCGCGCCTTTCAGTTCGTCAGTTCGACGCTGCGACTACTGGGCCCGCAGCGGCACGAGCAATACCGTGTTCCCTCGGCGCACTTCGAGCACGAGCGCCGCGGCGCCCTTCGCCTTGTCGCGCAACTGCGGAAGCGCCGTGACCTTGGTGCGATTGGCGCCGACGATGATGTCGCCGCTCCGCAGGCCATTCTGGGCCGCCGCGCTGCCGGTCTCGATATTCTTTACGACGACGCCGCCACCGTCTGGCGCATCCGCCAGGCTCGCGCCGTCGAAGCCGGAGTTGATGTCGTTCGATTCCTTCGGCGTCGTTTCCTTCTGCGCCACCGAGGCGGAGCCGCTGTCCGCGATGGTCGCGGTGACATTGCGCGGCTTGCCGTCGCGGATGAGCCCGACTTCCACTTTCTGCCCCGCGCGCAGCTGGCTGATGATGATTCGCAGCTCCGCATTCGTCTTCAGCGTCTGCCCGTTGATGGACGAGATGACGTCGCCCGTGCGGATGCCGGCTTTCTCGGCCGCGGAGCCTTCGACCACTTGCGACACCAGCGCGCCCTGCGCATCGCTGAGGCCGTAGATCTGCGCGATCTCCGGCGTGACGTTGTGGGTCGTCACGCCGAGCAGCCCGCGCTTCACGGCGCCGAAGCTGACGAGCTGATCCATCACGTTGCGCGCCATGTTCACCGGGATCGCGAAGCCGATGCCGATGTTGCCGCCACTCCGTGACAGGATCGCCGTGTTGATGCCGATGAGCTCGCCCTTGAGATTCACGAGCGCGCCGCCGGAATTGCCGGGGTTGATCGAGGCATCCGTCTGGATGAAGTCCTCATAGTTGTCGGCGGTGACACCCGAGCGGGACAGGCCGCTGACGATGCCGGAAGTCACCGTATGCGCGAGGCCAAACGGATTGCCGATGGCCACGACGAAATCGCCCACTTCCACCTTGGACGAGTCGCCGAGCGCCATTTGCGACAGCTTGTCGGATTTCACCTTGAGTACGGCGACATCGGACGCGGTGTCGGTGCCGACGATGTCGGCCTTGAGATCGTGCCCGTCCTGCAACGTCACGGTGATCTCGCTCGCGTTCTCGATGACGTGCGCGTTGGTGACGATGTAGCCGTTCTGCGCGTCGAAGATCACGCCGGAGCCGGCGCTCTGGAATTTACGCGGCCCGAGCTCGGGCTGGTCGAAGAAGCGGCGGAAGAAAGGATCGTCCAGCAGCGGATTGGCGCTGCGCTGGCTCTGCTTGATCGTGCCCTGCGTGGAGATGTTCACCACCGCCGGCGACACCTTCTTGATCATCGGCGAAAGCGACGGCACCGGCGTTTCGCCGACGGCGCCCGGTATCGACGCAGGCAGTGCCGCTTCTGCCGGAATTGCGGCGCTCGTCAGGAGCGCGACGGCAGCCAGAGATGCCATCGCAAACCGCAAGCTACGGAGAAAGAGAGCGCGTGCCATAGGTCGAATCCGGTCGATCGTTGGTCCGACGCTCATTCTAATGGGGCGCGGCCTCACGCATAGGAAAGGCCGGCGGTTCTTTACCGATTACGTCCCCGGCTGCCGCGCAGTGGGCCGCGCCGGCTGGCGCGGCCCCTTGCGAGAGGCCCGGAACGTGGCGCAATGGCGCGTGGTTACGCCGCCTGCACCTCGATGCGCTTCGGCTGCACCTGCGCCTGCTTCGGAATGCTCACTTCGAGCACGCCGTTGGTCTGCCTGGCCGTGATGGCATCGGCCTGCGCGGTGTCCGGCAGCGTGAAGCGGCGCAGGAAGCTGCCCGCGACGCGCTCGACGCGCTCATAACCGACTTCGGTCTTCTTCGATTCGGACTTGCGCTCGCCCTTGATGGTGAGCACGCCCTTTTCAGCAGTGATCTCGATGTCCTTGCTGTCGACGCCCGGCAGATCCACCTGCACGACGAAGCGATTCTCTTCCTCGTGCACGTCGACCGACGGCAGCCAGGCCACATTGGAATTCACGGGATTTGAAGCCTCGCGATAGAAGCGATTCAGGAAGCTCCAGGGTTCATAGCGGACGATCGTCATGGTTCTCTCTCCTCGAGTGGTTCGCGCCACGTGCGCGGCTGATCGCGATTTGCGGACGGCGCGGAACGTTTCAAGAGCTGTCAAGAGGGAAGTGCAGGCCCAGGCGGAGGCTTCGCCTGTGGATATTCCTGTGCACAACCTGTGCAAGGGCTGGGCACAAGATCTTGTGTTGAGGGCTTGATGAAATTTTTCTGCTCTGGACCTATATCGCGACTGCAGAAAAGTCCATAACAGATTGAATTAAAACGATTTATACGTCTTGATTTTCGGACATAACAATCTTGACGCTTCCATGACACGTCATTAGGCTCTGTCCCCCGACACAACATCTTGTATCGCTCCCGCCCTCGGCAACCCTGGGCCGCAGTGATCAAAAGATGGGTCTCGGGGAGTTTCCGCTGGGGATTGAAGGGCGCCGTCTGACAGCGGCGTTCAGGAGGATCTTTTTCTCCGCTTTCCCTACGGATTTGAACAAATGGCCGCATAAAAATCCGGAGTACCGCGGGCCAATGAACACCGTCGTGAAAATCGAGCCGAAAGACGTCGAGTCAATCGCCTTCCAGGAAGCGTCGCTCGACATCTGGGACAAGAAATATCGTCTGACCGCCAAGGACGGGACGCCCGTCGACAAGACGATGGACGATACCTACAAGCGCGTCGCCCGCGCGCTGGCCGATACCGAGCGCGAAGAAGTTCGCGAGCAGTGGAATGAGCGATTCCTGTGGGCGTTGCGCCGGGGCGCAATCCCTGCGGGCCGCGTCACGTCCAACGCTGGGGCGCTCGAGCACAAGCCGGCGACGTCCACGATCAATTGCACGGTCTCCGGCACGATCCGTGATTCGATGGACGACATCCTGAAGAAGGTGCACGAAGCCGGGCTCACGCTGAAAGCGGGCTGCGGCATCGGCTACGAGCATTCCACGCTGCGTCCCCGCGGCGCGTATGTCTCCGGCGCCGGCGCGTACACGTCGGGCCCGCTGTCGTTCATGGATATCTTCGACAAGATGTGTTTCACCGTGTCCTCGGCGGGCGGCCGTCGCGGCGCGCAGATGGGCACGTTCGACGTCGGCCATCCGGACGTCATGGAGTTCATTCGCGCGAAGCGCGAGAACGGCCGCCTGCGCCAGTTCAACCTGTCGCTGCTCATCACCGATGAGTTCATGCAGGCCGTGCGTGAGAACAAAGAGTGGAAGCTCGCCTTCCCGCTCTCGCAGAAGGAATACGACGCGGAGCAGCCGGATCTCGGCGATTCCAGCAAATTCATCTGGCGCGAGTGGCCGCTGCACGAAGGCTACGTCACCAAAGATGACGGCATGGTCGCCTGCAAGATCTACAAGACGCTGCCAGCGCGCCGCATGTGGGACGCCATCATGTCGTCCACGTACGATTTCGCGGAGCCGGGGTTCATCCTCATCGACCGCGTCAATGAGATGAACAACAACTGGTGGTGCGAGAACATCCGCGCCACCAATCCCTGCGGCGAGCAGCCGCTGCCGCCGTACGGTTCGTGCCTGCTGGGCTCGGTGAACCTCACGCGTTTCGTGCGCCACGCGTTCACGGAGTTCGCCGAGTTCGACTGGAACGAGTATCGCGAAGTGGTGCGCGTGTTCACGCGCATGCTCGACAACGTGGTGGAGATCAACGGCCTGCCGCTCGAACAGCAGCGTGGCGAGATCATGCGCAAGCGCCGCCACGGCATGGGCTTCCTCGGCCTCGGCAGCACCATCACCTGTCTCGGCATGAAGTACGGCTCGCCCGAGTCCGTGAAATTCACGGAAGACGTGTCGCGTGAAATGGCCGTCGCCGGCTGGGAAGCAGCGCTCGAGCTGTCGCGCGAGAAGGGCCCTGCGCCGATCATGAACGAAGAGTTCACGGTCACGAAGGAGATGCTCCGCAAGCGTCCCGAGATGGTTCGTGACGGCTGGCGCGCGGGCGCGAAGATCCCGGGCCGCCTGCTGCACGCCAAGTACAGCCGCTACATGCAGCGCGTGGCCGAGGTCGCTCCGAATCTCGTGCACGAGCTCGCCGAGGTGGGCGCGCGCTTCACCCATCACAGCTCGATCGCGCCCACGGGCACGATTTCGCTGTCGCTCGCGAACAATGCGTCGAACGGCATCGAGCCGTCGTTCGCGCATCACTATTTCCGCAACGTGATCCGCCCGGGCAAGAAGTCGAAAGAGAAGATCGATGTGTTCTCGTTCGAGCTGCTCGCTTATCGCGAGATCGTGAACGCCCGTGCGATGCCGGGGTCCACGAATCCGGCGGAGAAGCTGCCGGACTACTTCACGGCCGCGGACGAAGTCACGCCGAAGCAGCACGTCGACATTCAGGCCGCCTCGCAGAAGTGGGTGGATAGCTCCATCTCCAAGACCGCGAACGTGCCGACCGACTACAAATACGAGGACTTCAAGGACATTTACCTGTACGCGCACGAGTCCGGCCTCAAGGGCTGCACCACGTTCCGCTTCAACCCGGAAGCGTTCCAGGGCGTGCTCGTGAAGGAAGAAGACCTCAAGAACACCAAGTACGTGTTCACGCTGGACGACGGCAGCGAGGTCGAAGTGCGCGGCGACGAAGAGATCGAGTACGACGGCGAGAAGCACACCGCCGCGAATCTGTTCGACGCGCTCAAAGAAGGCTACTACGGCAAGTTTTAGTTTTAAGAGGGACTCAGCATGAGTGCCATGAAGATCGACAAGAAGATCGTGAAGTACCGCGTGCGCAAGCCGGAAGAAAAGCCGGCCGATGCGGCATCCGCGGACGTCGTCACCAAAGGCAAGACGTCGGCCAAAGTGATCCGGATGACGGAGGAGATCCAGCGCCCCGAGGTGCTGATCGGCTCCACCTACAAGATCAAGACGCCCGTCTCCGATCACGCGATGTACGTGACCATCAACGACATCGTGCTGAACGAAGGCACGGAGTCCGAGCAGCGCCGGCCCTTCGAGGTGTTCATCAACTCGAAGAACCTCGATCACTATCAGTGGATCGTTGCTCTCACGCGCGTTATCTCAGCGGTGTTCCGCAAGGGTGGCGACGTCACGTTCCTGGTGGACGAGTTGAAGGCGGTGTTCGATCCGCGCGGCGGCTACTGGCAGCCCGGCGGCAAGTTCATGCCGTCGATCATCGCGGAGCTGGGCCACGTCATCGAGAAGCACCTGCAGACGATCGGTCTGCTGCGCAAGCCGCAGCTCGATGAGCATCAGCAGAAGCTCGTGGATGAGAAGCGTGCGGAGTTCGAAGCCCGTAGCAAGCAGACGGATGCGTTCTCGAAGAGCCACTTCCCCGAAGGCGCGCAGCTCTGCTCGAAGTGCAGCACCGCCGCCGTCGTGATGATGGACGGCTGCATGACCTGCCTGAACTGCGGCGACTCCAAGTGCGGCTGATCTAGCGACACAAAAAAAGAACCCCGTGTTGTGGGACACGGGGTTGGTCGCTTGCTTGATTTGTGGAGGAGTGTCGTCGTTCGTTGTTGTTATCGAGTTGCTCGAACCTGATTCGGTGGAGTAAGGCCGCTCCAGGTTTTCGGCAATCTTCTTAGGTATCCGCTAGCTTCTTTTCCTTCCCGAGTCGGCGTTGTGCCGCTCTGCTGAGTGGAGAAGTGCAACGCACGTGCCAGCCTCCTCCGAAGCCCTTCCCATGTGACATCTTGCATCTGCGACGTAGTTCAACTGTGACGTACTGCGCGCTATGCCAGCCTTGGACCCCTGCCTCACCACCTTATGTCGGAGAGGCCAGAACGGTCGGAAAAGGCGAGTTGTCAAAGACGTCGACGTTCTTCCCGACCCGAAATGTGTGGTGCGTTGTGGGCCGCGCATTCAACTCGTTGAACGTTCAATCGAATTCGGTCGCGGCTGGGGTGTAAATGAACTCGACATCGGTTTCTCGCGTCCTGCAGTGGCTTGCGGGCTGGCTGCTCGTGCTCGCAGCGCTGCCGCTGTTCGCGGCCGAGACGCCTGTGCCGCGTCCGCCCGGTCTCGAACGCGACGTGCAGTTCTGGATCCGCGTGTACACCGAGGTCACCACCAACGGCGGCTTCCTGCACGACGATCGAAACCTCGGCGTCGTCTACGAAAAGATCGAGTTCGGCAGCAACAGCAGTCCGCGCGATCGCCAGAAGTTCGTCGACGACAAGCGCGACAAATACATTGCCGCGCTCAAGCGCATCGCTGCGGCCAACGGCGGGCCGCTCTCCGACGACGATCAGCGCATCAGGAACATGTGGGGCGATGAGGGCGTGCCGGCGCGCCTGCTCGTCGCCGTCGACAGCATTCGCTTCCAGCTCGGCCAGGCGGATCGTTTCCGCGAAGGCCTCGTGCGCTCGGGCGCGTGGTCGAGCCACATCGCCGAAGTGTTCGCGAACCAGGGATTGCCCGCGGAGCTGGCGGTGCTGCCCCACGTGGAGTCCTCGTTCAATCCCGCCGCCTATTCCAAAGTGGGTGCGGCGGGGCTGTGGCAGTTCATGCGCTCGACGGGCCGGCGCTACATGCGTATCGATGGCTCGATCGACGATCGCCTCGATCCCTTCCGCTCGACCGAAGCCGCTGCGCAGCTGCTCTCGTACAACTATCGCCTGCTCGGCACCTGGCCGCTCGCGCTCACCGCGTACAACCACGGTGCCGCCGGCATGCGCCGCGCGAAGGAGGCCGTAGGCACGGACGACATCGAGCGCATCGTGCGCACGTACAAGAGCCCGTCGTTCGGATTCGCGTCCCGCAATTTCTACGTCTCGTTCCTCGCCGCGCTCGAGATCGACCACAACCCCGAGAAGTACTTCAAGGACATCGAGCCGCTGCCGGAAGTGAAGTTCGCGGAGGTCGCGACGCCGTCGTTCGTTCCGATCGGTTCGCTCGAACGTACGCTGAAGGTGGACCGCGCGACGTTGCGTGCGCTCAATCCGGCGCTGCTGCCGGCGGTGTGGGCGGGCGGGCGGCACGTTCCGAAAGGCTATCGGCTGCGTCTGCCGCTCAACGGGGAGAAGTGGACCACCGAGCTTCTGGCTCAGCGCCTCAATCCTTCCGAGCAGTACGCCAACTTTCCAGCACAGTGGGATCCGAAGCTTGGAATTCACGTGACTTGAAGTCGCGGC
>JADMIO010983838.1_pt1 | contig 65109 bp, 57 predicted proteins | sample 8958161 | NCBI WGS metagenome assembly JADMIO01 (sample SAMN16585339, study PRJNA669376) | soil metagenome | isolation source: Crop rotation soil | place: USA: Cullars Rotation, Alabama | collected 2011
ACGAAAGGCCCAGTCTTTCGACTGAGCCTTTCGTTTTATTTGACCATGTTGGTATGATTTAAATTAATACGACTCACTATAGGGTCAGTGCGGCCGCGACTTCAAGTCACGTGAATTCCAAGCTTCGGATCCCACTGTGCTGGAAAGGCCGGCTCGTGCCGTGGCTCTCGCACTGGCAAGAGCGCCTCCTCGACCTGCTCATCGTCGTCTTTCTCGTCACACCGGTCGCGCTCTTCCTGCTTCGGCGCAACGGCGTGCATCTGACCGCGTCGCGGCTGCGGACGGTGATGTACGCGTTCACGCTCTGGCACCTCGCCTCGTGGCTGCTGCTCGCCTTGCTGGCCGCCGTGCGCGGGACGGTGAACCTGTGGCGCAGGCGCTATCCCGACGTGGTCGCGAGCGCCGACCGGCGCGCGCTGCTGGGGGCCGGGATGGCGCTCGCCGCCACCTCCGCGCTCGGTGGCGCGGGGCTGCTCATCAAGCGCACCCGCGAGCCGCGCGTCGAGGAGCTGGTCATCCCGGTGCCGGGGCTGATGCCGAGCCTCGACGGCTTCACGCTCGTGCAGGTGAGCGACCTTCACGTCGGCATCTTCCTGTTCCAGCGCGAGCTCGAGCGCGTCTTCGATCAGGTCAACGACCTCGCGCCCGACATCGCCGTCATGACCGGCGACCTCGTCGACAATTCCCCCGCCTTCATCCGGCCCTTCGCGCGAGCGACCGAGCGGCTGCGCCCGCGCCAGCTCTCGCTCGCGGTGCTCGGCAACCACGACTTCTACACGGGCGGACGCGACGTGGCCGCCTCGCTCGAGAAGCGCGGAGTCCGCGTGCTGCGCAACCAGCACGTCCTGATCGGTCCCGATCGCCGCGTGATCGAGGGACGCTCGCCCGTCGGCGCGCTGGTGATCGGCGGGATCGACGACCCGGCCGGCCGCTACTACGACGACGGCGTCGGCGCCGATCTGACCCGCGCCTTCGACGGCTCGCCGTACCGCGTGCCGCGGGTGCTGCTCTCGCATCGGCCCGACTACTTCCCCGTCGCCCGGCAGCACGGCGTGGTGCTGACCTTGTCGGGGCACACCCACGGCGGCCAGCTCGTGGTGCCGCTGCTGGGGTCGGCCGCGCGCGTGATCACGCCGTTCCCGGCCGGCTACTACCGCGACGGGGCCAGCCACCTGTACGTCAACCGTGGCCTGGGGGTGGTGGGCCTGCCGGTGCGCCTCAACTGCCCGGCCGAGGTGACGCGCCTGGTGCTGCGCACGGCCTAGCGCGCGGGCCTCGTCTGGGGCCTCGCGAGCCCGTTCGCGGGTTGCCATGCGTGGGGTCAACTGTCTCCGCCGGCCGGTTGGCTGCGCCGCGTCATCCAGCAAACCCAGAGACTTAGGCCGGTTCAGGCCTGTCGGGGTCCTGGCACGGTTCTGGGAATGCAGGCGCCCAAACCCCATCGAGGAGAGCGCGATGACCCAGCCCGCCGAACGCACGACCAACCGCCCGAGCCGCCTGGCCCGCCGGCGTGCCGCCGTGTCGGTCGCCGCCATGGGCGCAGCGCTCGGACTGTTCCTCGCGGCAGGGGCGAGCGCTGACGAGATGCGCCCCAACGCCGCCGGCGTGCGGATCGGTCCCGAGGGCTTCGACTTCGTCAAGGCGCTCCTGCCGGGCCTTCTGCCGACGCACATCGACGTGCCGCCGATCGACAAGGACGTCTACGACTGTCCGGCCGGCAAGAAGATCACCGCCCACGTCACCCGCGCCAGCGCCGACCTGCACCTCAACAGTCTCGATGCGGGCCTGGTCAGCGAGGCCGTCGACGTCGACGTCAACCTCGACGTGCGCGGCCGCGGTCACCTGCGCGTCACCAATGCCTACGTCTGCTTCGGCGAGCTCGAGTGCGACATCGGCTTCGGCCTCAACGCCCTCAACCTCAAGGCCAAGCTCGGCATCGGCGCCGACGCCGGCAACGTCTCGGTGTCGCTGCAGGACGTGCTGATGAACCTGACGCCCGACGACCTCGATCTCGACGTTTCGGGTTGCGCCGTCGACGGTCTGGTCGAGGGCTTCGTGGATCTCGCCAAGGGCCTGCTCTTCGACTACGCCAAGAGCTTCTTGTCCGGCATGATCGAGGAGAAGGTTCCCCCGCTGGTCCAGGAGAAGCTGCAGGGCATCCTCGGCAAGGAGGGCAGCCTGCTCGGCTTCGACTACAAGCTGGCGCTGGGCGACGTGAACGTCTCTCCCGAGGGGCTCGACGCCTACCTGTCGCTCGGCATCAACTACAGCGGCCCCAAGGCGACCTGCCTGCCGGCCGACGCGGTCGACGAGCCGGCTCCCTCGCGCGGTGAGCTGGCGATGGGGCAGGGGCCTCGCTCGCCCTTCGCGCTCGGCATCAGCGGCGCCTTCCTCGACGACGCCCTGCGCGCGGTCTGGCGCTCGGGCCTGCTCTGCATCGACGACAGCAAGCTCGAGGCGCTCGGCCTCGATCTTTCGCAGTTCGACCTCGCCCACGTCGTGCCCGGCTTGCCGCCCGGCACCGAGCTGCATTTCCAGTTGGTCACCGCGCAGCCGCCCATGGTGGCCGGCGGCTCCGATGGGACCATCTCGCTCAGCCTGGGAGGCGCCGCCCTCGAGCTGCGGGTCGCCGCACCGGGCGTGCCCGAGAGCACCATCACCGTCGGGACCGACGTGACGCTGACGGCCAAGGCCGGCGTCGACGCCGTCACCGGCATGATCGGTCTCGCCGTGACCGACCTGCGCATCGAGCGCCTCGAGATCAGCTCCGGTCAGGACACCGCCGCGCACTTCGCCCTCGAGCCGGGCAAGATCGAGCAGCTGGTCCAGGAGATCGTGCTGCCGCTGATCGCCGCCAAGGTCGGCACCGTGCCGATCGCCCCGTCGGCCTTCGGCCTGGCCGGCTACTACGTGAAGCTCGACGAGGTGGTGGCCCGTCCCGAGGGCTTCTACGTGGGCGTCTCGGCCTTCAAGGCCCCGAGCTCCGACGACAAGACGCCCCTCACCGAGATCCTCGGCAACCCGAGCGCGATCACGCGCCCCGGCCTGGTGCGCTTCCTGGTCGGCGGCAACGACGACAAGACCCCCACGGACCTTCTGCGCTACTCCTGGCAGCTCGATGACGGCCCGGTCTCGGAGCCGAGCTTCGCGCGCGACATCCGCGTGCCCGTCACCACCGATGGCGACCACACCTTCCGCGTCGTCGCGGTCGACCTCAACGACAACGTCGACCCCGAGCCGCAGGCGTTCAGCTTCACGCTCGACTCGATCTCGCCCATCCTGCAGCTCACCAAGGTTCCGCCGCCGATCGTCGAGACGACCTCTCTGAAGATCGGCGTCACCGGCTCCGATGACCGCACGCCCGCCTCGATGCTGCGCTTCAGCTACCGCGTCGAGGAGACCAAGCCGGGCGGCAAGCCCGAGGTCATCCAGAACACCATGCCGGGCCCGCTCGCAGGGGACATCCCGCTGGACAATCTGAACGACGGCAGCGTATACAACGTCACGGTGCTGGTGCAGGACGAAGCCGGTAACATCACGTCGCAATCGGCTTCTTTCGCGGTGCACGGCGGCGCCGGTTGCTCGGTCTCCGCGGGCACCCCCGTCTCGGGCTCGCAGGGCTTCGTGGTCCTCGCGCTGCTCGGCCTCGTCGGCCTCGCGCTTCGTCGGCGCCCCTAAACGTCGGACACTCCCGTGCGCTCGCAAACCTCCGTCTTCCTCGTTGCGAGCGCGGCCCTCCTGCTGCTCGCCAGCCCCGTCTCTGCAAATCCCGTCGGCAGCGTTTTCTCCGGCCCCACCGACGGTGACGGCGCCTCGCTCTACTGGAATCCGGCCGCGATGTCGCTCGTGGCCGGCACCAACCTCTACCTGACCGGAAACCTGGTCCTGGTGCGCGCGTCCTACCAGCGGTCGGGCACCGACGGGCAGACGGGCGGAGCGTTCCCCGAGTCGAGCTTCCTGTCGGCCAAGCCAGAGCCGGTGCTGGCGGCGATCACCGACAAGGTGCATCCGCGCCTGCGCATCGGTCTGGCTGCGACCCTGCCCATCGTGCTCGGCTCCGGCTGGCCCGAGAAGCAGAGGGTCAACGGCAAGGAGATCCTCGGACCGACCCGCTACTACGCGACCTCGTCGCAGTTCGTGAACCTGTTCATCCACCTGGCGGTGTCGTTCAAGATCAACGAGTACCTGTCGATCGGCGCCGGTCCCAACCTGGTGATCACGCAGCTCGCGCAGGACCAGCACGCCGACCTCGCCAACGAGGAGCCGCTGCGCTCGATGCTCATCAACATGGGCATCCAGCCGTGCTCGGCGCTCCCCTGCGAGAACCCGCTCTTCTCGGCCAACACCAACATCAAGGGTCTCGGCTTCTCGGGCGGTGGCAACGTCGGCATCCTGCTCACGCCCACGCCGCGGCTGCGCATCGGCATCGGCTACCACACGCCGGTCAAGGTCAACATCCCGGCCACCATCAGCATCGACGGCTCCAAGCTCGAGGCGCTGGCCCGCCAGTACTTCCCCGGCTTCACCACGCTCGGGCTCAACGCCAAGGGCGAGATCTCGCTGACCATCCCGATGCAGCTGCATGGCGCGCTCGCCTTCGACATCACGCCCGGCTTCGAGCTCATGGCCGGCATGCAGTGGATCGACATGTCCGAGGCCAGCGTCTTCGCCGGCGCGATCACGCAGAAGGGCTCCCAGCTGCTCCCTGATCGCAAGGACGGCATCCTGGTTCGCTCCGACCAGTTCACCTACTTCGCGCGGGCGATGTACCGGGTCCGATCGAAGTTTCTCTTCTCGGACAACTGGCGCTTCGGTCTGCGCGCGGAGTTCTTGCCGAACACCTCGCCGTCGAACTTCGCGTCACCGCAGGACATCGACTTCGACAAGATCGACATCAGCGCCGGCTTCGACGTGCGCATCGGCCGCGGCCTGCGCCTGGGCGGCACCTACAGCCACGTCTTCGCCATCGGCCGCACCATCAGCGCCTCGTCGTTCCGCAACGAGAACCCCTCGCCCTTCAACAAGCCCGACCCCTCCGGCAGCTACCGCGCGATCGCGGACCGCATCGGCTTCACCCTCGATTACACGTTCTACTAGAAACAGGGGTCAGGGGTCAGGGGTCAGGGATCAGGGATCGACCCGGACCCAGTGAGGCTCCCTCGACTTCGTTGACACCACTGGGAAGCGAGTAAGGCTCGCCTTCATCGGCGCGGTGAAGGCCACACGGGCGGATCAAGGTGGAGGTCGACATTGGGTCGACCCTGATCCCTGGCCCCTGACCCCTGGACCTCTCGGTCCCTAGCCTCGCTTGCGAACCACTCCGATGCCGCTGATCACCACCAGCAGGCCGAGGATGGCGCCCACGGCGTAGAGGATGCCCTTGGTGCGGCTCGAGCCGTTGACGGGCGGAGCGTCGACGGTGCCAGGCGTCTGCGGGTCGGTGGCGTCCGGCTTCGGGGAGGCACCGGGCTCCTCGATCCGGAGGATGGCGAGGGCCGCCTTCTGGGCGGTGTCGCCTTTCGGATCGAGCAGGCGGGCCTTGCGCAGCAGGAGCAGCGCCTCCTTGCGTGACTCGGGGGTCGCACTGCCGACGGCGGTGCCGGCGGCGAGATAGGCGGGGGCCATCTCCTTGCGCTTGGCGTGGTACGGGTCGTTGGCGAGGATCGTGTCGAACTCGACGATGGCAGCCTTCGCATCGCCCGCCTTGAGCTTCGCCTCGCCCTTCTTGTAGGCCTCGTCCCACAGCGACGCGCGACGCTGGTCGTAGACGTCGAAGAGCTTCTTGGCGACCTCGATCGGCGGGGTCGGATCGGCGTTGGCGACCTTGGGATCGAAGTCGACGTTCTGCGCTTGCGCGAGTGCTTCCTTGACCGCGATCACGGCGATGTCGCGGTAGCTCAGCCAGATGTGCTCCTTCTTGGACTCCTTGCCTCCGGGCAGCTTGAGCTTTCGCTTGCGAACCCGCGGGCGAGGGCCTGTCAGGTAGCGCTTGAACGCCCAGCGGGCCATCGTGCGAACCCGGTGGCTCATCGCGTCGGTCTGGCCGAGCACGGAGCGGACCGCGTCGGGGTGACGGGTGTCGCCGTAGGCGAAGAGGATCTCGGCGCGCAGGCGGTCGTCGCGCTGGGCCAGGGCCTTGGCCGGCACGGCGCGGTCCATGCGATCGAGCTGGTAGTTCGCGTAGCGACGAACCTTCCAGTTCGCATCCTTCTGGCCGCGGTAGATCAGCCGCGGGAGCGCCTCGCCGCCGATTGCCCGGATGTTGCGACCGCACTCGTCGCGCAGCACGCCATCGTGGGCGAAGGCGACCTCGAGCAGCCCCTCGGCTGCGGCGCTCGACTTCTTGGCGCCGATCTGGCGGATCAGCTCGATGCGGGCGATGGTCTCGTCGCGCGCACTGACGAGCGCAGGCTCGGTGAGCGTGAGCTCCTTGAGCTGCACGATCCAGTCGGGCTCGCCGGGCGGCTTCTTCGCCGCGGCGGGTGCCGGCTTCTTGGGACCCTTGGGTCTCTTGCGCAGGACCGGGCCGCCCTTGGAGACGGGCGTCGGGTCGGGCAGATCGGCGCCGATCTCGTCGAGGATGTAGCGTACGTCGCCGAGCGGCGACTGCATCGGCGCCATCGTCTTCTGAAGGAGCCCGTCGAGCTCGGGGTCCTTGGCGACCTTGCTGCGCGGGGGCGGTTCCTCGTCGGCGACGGTCGGCGCAGCCGAGCCGGCCGGGATCACCGGACCGGCGGGAGCGCCCTTCTTGCGCCGCCGGCCCTGGGCGCCGGCATCATCGAGGAGGACCAGTCCGCCCAGCACTGAGCCGACGGTGACGAGGACAACCGCACGCCGACACAGCTGCATGAGTCATCGCTAGCATTGCCGTCGGGGGGTGTCAAAAGAACCGGCGAAGGCTGCATTCGATCGAGCCCGAGCCCGAGGGCGTCGGGACGATTTCCCTGGCCCCCAGATCCCTGGTCCCTGATCCCTTGCCTCTAGTGCAGATGCATCTTCGACAGCGTCGAGCGGAGGCGCTCGTCTCCGTCGTCCTCGAAGCCGACGAAGCGAACGCCCATGCCGGCCACCGAGCGCGGCCCGAGGCCATGGTCGGCGTAGTTGATGAAGTAGTGATTCTTGATCTCGGCGCGGGCGACGATCTCGATCGGCGGCACGAAGGCGCGCTCCCGGCCCTCGGCGCGGCCCATCGCCAGCGTGTCGTCGTCGGCGCCGGTCAGGTTGGCCGGCAGGCGAAAGCGCACCTTGACCGAGGAGCCGAGCGGGAAGGGGTCGTTGCACTCGACGAACATCCCGCCCTCGGAGATGTTGCGCGCGATGCAGCTCGACTCGCCCAGCAGCGGGTTCGAGATCATCACCGCGAAGGCGTTGGTGAAGTTCAGGTCGATGCGCCGCTGCCGTCGCTTGTCGGAGCTGGTCTGGGGCGTAGCCGGGCGTGGCCTCTGGGGGGGCTTGAACGCGGCGGCCCCCTTGACCTTGATCGGACGCCGGGCCGGGCTGACGACCCGCGCCTCGTTTGGCGCCGGCTCGATGAGCTCGGGGGTGGTCGTGGGCTGGAGCCGGCTGAGGGCGTCGGGCTGAGGCCGTCTGGACATCGTTGGCGAGTCCTCCGTGATCGTTTATGAACCGATCCTACGGCTATCGCACAATGGAGTCAAAGAACGTACACACACCTACATCTTGACGATGGCACCCGCCGACCCCCCAAAAGGCGACGGATCGGCCTGCCATGGTAATGTCGACGGCATGGCCGCAGCCGAGGACGAACGGGCCATCGCACGTCGTCTGGTCGACGACGGCGACCTGGATGAGGAGGCGCTCGAACGCGCCGAGGCCTACGCCGCCCACCACGCGATGTCGCTGGGCGAAGCGTTGGTCAGCCTCGGTCTGGTCGAAGCACCGAGGGTCCGCTGGCTCGGGCTCGAGCAGCTCGAGACGGCGCCCGACGCGCGTCCAGGCGGCGCCGCCAACCGCTCCAGCGAGACCCGTGCGTACGGATCGACCGAGGTCGGCGCGACCCACAAGGATCTCGACAAGGCCGAGACCGAGCGCGAGCTGTCGTCGGTGGAGGTCAGCGAGACGCTGCTCGGACTGCCGCTGGCCAAGGCTCCCACGCAGGCCGGACCGCCCACGCCGGATTCGGTGCCCGCCGATCTCGGCGCTCGCGCCGCGAGCTTCATCGGACGGGTCCTGGGCGGGTACCGCATCGATCGCGTGATCGGCGCCGGTGGCATGGCGATCGTCTTCGAGGCGACGCAGCTCAAGCTCCGCCGTACCGTCGCGCTCAAGCTGCTCGCTCCCGAGCTGCTTGGTGGCTCGGAAGAGCGCATCCGGCGCTTTCGCCTCGAGGCGCAGGCCGCCGCGCAGCTGGCCCATCCCAACGTCGCGCAGATCTATGACGTCGGCGACGTGCAGGGCACGCATTACATCGCGATGGAGTACGTCGAGGGCAAGAGCGTCGCCCACTGGCTCGTCGACAAGGGACCGCTCGAGCCGATGCGCGCCATCGAGGTCGTGCGCGGGGTCGCCTTGGGGCTGCGAGCCGCAGCGCGGGCTGGCATCCAGCACCGCGACGTCAAGCCCGGCAACATCATCCTCGGCGGCGAATCTGACGCGAAGCTCGTCGATTTCGGCATCGCGCTCGCGCGCGGGCTCGATCCGCGCGCCACCAGCCCGGGCGCCGTGGTCGGTACGCCGCTCTACATGCCGCCGGAGCGCTTCGGCGGTGAGCCCACCGATCAGCGGGGCGACATCTACTCGCTGGGCGTGACGCTGCTCGAGATGCTCACCGGCAAGGCGCTCTCGCTGGCAGGTCGCTCCGCGGCCCAGGTCGCGCAGGTGATTGCCGAGGCCTGCCCGGGCATCCGCCCCGAGCTGCGCGTGGGCCTGGGCTCGCTGTGCGCGCGGATGGTCGCGCTCGCCCCCGAGCAGCGCCCGCGCGACTACGACGAGCTCGTGGCCGATCTCGATCAGCTCATGCAGAGCTCGCGCAAGCCGGAGGAAGGAGGCGAGGCCGCCACCCGGGCGCTCGACGACGGACCCGCGCTCGCGTTCGGCACGCGCGTGGTGGCGGGCACCGGCCTCGCGCTCGGTCTCGCCCTGGTCACGCTGACGCTGGCGCGCCTGCTCTACCGGTTGAATCTGGGTGCCTACGACAAGGCGCTCGGCATCTTCGGCGGTGCGCTGCTCGTGGGAGCGCTGGCGACGATCGGCGTGGTGATGGCGGCCCGCCTCGGCAAGCTCAAGGTCCGCGCGGTGGATCGCTGGCTGCGCGTGCACATGCTCTTCGGGACCCTCGCGCCGGCGGTGATCCTGCTGCACGGTGGAGCTCAGCCGGGGGCGGTGCTGCCGGTGCTCAACGTGGCCGCGCTGGTGGTGATCGTGGCGAGCGGCTTGACCGGGCGCTTCGTCTTTCTCGAGCTCGAGCGGCGCGTGCGCGAGGTGACCCGCAAGCGCTCGGAGCTGCCGATCGGCATGCTGCTCGCGCACCGCACGCTGCGGCGCTGGCGCACGGTGCACCACCCGCTGACGCTGGTCCTGATCGCGCTGTCGATCCTGCACGTGCTGTCGATCTACTTCTACGGGGCGACCTGACGTGCGCATCGCCGCCAACCTGCTGCTCAGCTTCGGGCTGATCGCCGTCCTGATGGCCTGGGGCGCGCAGAGCCCGAGCGCCGTTTACGGGCCGCGGCACCAGCTCCACAAGACCGTTCGCGAGTGCGCGCGCTGTCACGTCGCGTGGGCTCCGGTCGAGGCGACCACCTGCAGCGCCGGCGTCTGCCACGCCGACCTCGGGACGTCGATCGTGCCGAAGACACCGCGCCAGAAGTTCCACGTCGTGGTCAGAGCCACCACGTGCCGTCGCTGTCACCCGGAGCACAAGGGCCCCGCCGGCAAGGCCCGCTTCCACCACGGCCTCGTTCCCAGCAAGATGTCGGCGCGTTGCCAGGATTGCCACGCGATGCCGGCCAAGCTGCGCGACGGAAAAGCGCATCCGCCCGACCGCCCCGACGGCTGCGTCGCCTGCCACACCAGCGACACCAACTGGCGCCGCGTCGTGACCCCCAAGTGAGTCGACAGTCGACGGTCGACAGCTCGCGACTGTGAACTGTCGACTGTCGACTGTAAACTGCCCGCCATGATCGAGCGCCTCGTCGATTTCGTGCGGCTCTTGCGGGCGTCCGGCTTGCCGATCTCCCCGGCCGAGTCGGCGGATGCGGCGCGAGCGGCGCTCGAGGTCGGGCTCGATCGGCCCGAGGTGGTGCGGGCCGCGCTGCGCTCGACGCTGGTCAAGCAATCGGCGGACGGCTCGGCGTTCGACGAGCTCTTTGCGATCTTCTTCGCCGGACGGCTCGCCGACGGCAGTGCCCTGCCGCTGGCCGAGGAGCTCGAGCGTCAGGGGCTCGAGGCCGGACGCGTCGAGGAGCTCCTCGAGCGGGCGCGCGAGCGGCTCGGCAGCGTCGATCCGCTCGTCGAGCAGCTGGTGGGGCTGCGGCAGGACGGGCTGGAGCGGATGTTCGAGCAGGCCCGGCAGCGGATGGGCGCCGAGCAACAGGGCCCGTTCGAAAGCCCGCTGGGCGCCGGTTTGATGCTGCAGCGGATCTACGCCCAGATGGGTGCCTGGGCAGGGGAGAAGGCGGCGCGCGCGCTGGCCGTCGACCTCGGACAACCGCTCGATCCCGAGGAGGCCCAGGCGGTGCGTCACGCCGTCGAGGCCACCATCGCGCGGCTCTTCGTGCGGCTGCGCGAGATGGTCCGTCGCGAGCAGGAGGAGAGGCTCGTGCCGGTGCGGCGCCGCCTGCGCGAGGACCTCCTGCGCGAGAAGGGCTTCGCCGGCGCCAACGCCGACGATCTCGAGAAGATTCGCCTCGAGGTGATCCGCCTGGCGCGACGCCTGCGCGGGATGCGGCGTCCCCGGCGAGAGCGCAGCCGCAGGGGCGCGCTCGATCCGCACGCCACGGCCCGTCGCGCCCTCGCCACCGACGGAGTGCCGATCGAGATCATCCGCGCGCGACGCCGCCGCGATCGGCCGCGCATCGTCGCGCTCTGCGACATCAGCGACTCGGTCCGTCAGGTCTCGCGCTTCTTTCTGACCTTCGCGCACACGCTGCAGTCGGAGGTGGCGCTCGTTCGCAGCTTCGTCTTCGTGGCCGGCATGGCCGAGGTCACCGATCTCTTCCGCCAGGCGCAGGTCGACCGCGCCGTCGAGCTGGCCCACACCGGGCGGGATGCGCTCGGCAAGCCCTTGCTCGAGGTCCTCGTCGGCTCCGACTTCGGGCGCTCGTTCAGCGCCTTCGCCGACCGCTACCTCGACGCACTCACGCCGAAGAGCACGCTGCTCGTCATCGGCGACGGTCGGTCGAACTACAGCCCACCGCGCCCCGAGATCCTCGCCCTGATGCGCTCGCGCGCCCGGCGGCTCGTCTGGCTCGTCCCCGAGGGGCGGCCCTCCTGGGGCCTGGGCGACAGTGCCATGCCGGTCTACGCCCCCATCTGCGACGAGATCCACGTCGTGACCAACCTTTCGGCCCTGGCCCGCGCCGTCGATCGGCTCCTCGTACGCTGAGGACGTGCGCGACAAAAGAAGTGCGCTACACTGTCGCCTACCAGCGAGCGGCCGCCCCAGGAGCGCATGCGGCCGCCGCGAGCGACCCATTGGGCGCCTTGACCGACGAGTAGCCAACTTGTAGCGTCACCGCGCACCATGAGCCAAGGCCCACAAGCCGAGCCTGATTCGGCCCCCTCCGATCGCGAGCTTACCGCCACGCCGCGGCACGTTTTCGTCGAGACGTTCGGCTGTCAGATGAACGTCTACGACAGTGCGCGGATGGTCGAGGCGCTCCGGCCGATGGGCTACGAGCCGACCCGCGATGCGTCGCAGGCCGACCTCGTGCTGCTCAACACCTGCAGCGTCCGCGAGAAACCGGTCCAGCGCGTCATCGGCGAGCTCGGGCACTACCGCCAGCTCAAGCGGCTGCGCCCCGGTGTCGTGCTCGGCGTGGGAGGCTGCGTCGCCACGCAGGAGAAGGGCGCGCTGCTCGAGAAGGTGCCGCACCTCGACCTGGTCTTCGGGCCCGATCAGATCGGCAAGCTCCCCGAGCTCGTCGAGCGCGTCATCCGCGACCGCGAGCGGATCGCCGATGTGAAGTTCACCGATCCGGCGTCGTACGTGTTTCTCGACGCCGACCCGGCCACCCCGACCACCGCGAGCCGCGCCAGCGCGCTGGTCACGGTGATGAAGGGCTGCGACAACGTCTGCTCCTTCTGCGTGGTCCCCTACGTCCGCGGCCGCGAGGTCAGCCGCCCGATCCCCGAGGTCGTCGGCGAGGTTTCGCGGCTCGTCGCGGAGCGCGGCGTTCGTGAGGTCACGCTGCTCGGGCAGAACGTCAACAGCTACGGCAAGGGCCTGCCCGGGACGCCCACGTTCGACGAGCTCCTGCGCGCGGTCGACGCCGTGCCCGGCCTCGAGCGGCTGCGCTACACGACCTCGCACCCCAAGGATTTCGACGAGCCTTTGGCCCGCGCCCACGGCGAGCTGCGCACGCTCTGCGAGCACATCCACCTGCCGGTCCAGTCCGGCTCCGACGGCATCCTCGACCGGATGCGCCGTCGCTACGACCGCGCCGAATACCTCGATCGCGTCGCCATGGCGCGCCGCTACCAACCGGCCGCGCTCTTTTCGACCGACATCATCATCGGCTTTCCGGGCGAGACCGAGACCGACTTCGAGGCCACGCTCTCGCTGATGCGCGAGGTCGGCTACACGCAGAGCTTCTCGTTCATCTTCTCGCCGCGCCCGCACACGGCGGCCCAGCGTTACGTCGACGACGTGCCCTACGCCGAGAAGGTCAAGCGCCTCGAGGCGGTGCAGGCGTTGCAGCGCGAGCTGACCGGCGCACGGCTGCGAACCCTGGAAGGTCGCATCGTCGAGGTTCTCGTCGAAGGACCGAGCAAGACCGCGTCCGGTCGTCTGACCGGGCGCACCCGCGGCAACGAGGTCGTCAATTTCGACCTGACCGTTCCCGTCGAGCCCGAGCTGCTCCCGGTGGGACAGCTGACCCAGGTGCGGATCGTCCGCGCCCACACGCACTGGCTCGAGGGAACAGCGGATCTCAGCAACGAGAGGAGCCTCGCATGATCGAGATGAAGGTGACCGGCCTGACCATCGATCCGCTCACCGACATGCCGATCATCATCCTCAAGGACCTTGCGGGGAAGCACGCCATCCCCATCTGGATCGGCCTCATCGAGGCGTCGGCGATCGCTACCGAGCTGGAGAAGATCCGGCTGGCGCGGCCGATGACGCACGACCTGATGTGCGACGCGATCGACAAGCTCGGCGGCAAGGTGGCGCGCGTCGAGGTCATCGACCTGCGCGACAACACCTTCTTCGCGCGCGTCTGTGTCGACACCGGAGCGCGCGGAATCGTCGAGCTCGACTCGCGTCCGTCCGATGCGATCGCGCTCGCGCTCCGATCCGGCTCGCGGATCCTGGTCGCCCCCGAGGTTCTGGCTCGCGTCGAGCGGATCCAGGTCACCGAACGTCCTTCCGCCGCCGGCCAGTCGGCCGGCGTCGAGCGTCCAGGCGACGGCGAGGTGGCCGGCGACCTGGAAGGCCGACGCGCCCGCCGCGCCCGCCGGGTCCCGACCGGTCCCACTCCGATCGCGCTTCCCAAGCTCGAGACCCGCCGTCCGTCGCGGCGCCGCTCCGATGACGCGACCTGCGATCCGGCCGAGATCTACCGCGCGCTTCTCGAGAGCCTCAGCGACGAGGACTTCGGAAAGTGGAAGATGTGAGGAGCGTCCCGCCTCAGGGACGTGCCCAGCGCTCCTCCCTCGCCTCGAAGCTCGCTCGCTACTGGCTCCCGCCTCTGATTCTTTACGGCGCCATCACCTACCTGTCGTCGATCCCCGGGCAGAAGTTTCCCCACGTCCCGGTCTGGAACGTCGACAAGGCGGTGCACTTCGTCGAGTACGCGCCCTTCGGTGCGCTGGTCTGCCGTGCGCTCTGGCGGACCACGCCGCTGTCGCCCTGGGCGACCTTCGTGGCGGCGACTCTTTTGAGCGCCGGTGCCGGGACGCTCGACGAGTACCACCAGAAGTTCGTCCCCAATCGCCACCAGGACTGGCGCGACGCGGTGGCTGACACCGTAGGTGGCTCGCTCGGTGCGTTGGGGATGCTGCTGCTTCTGCGCTGGCGCGACGGGCGACGCCGGAGCTAGGGCTTCTTCTTGCGCCCGAACACGGCGCGCCACATCCGGAAGACGAGCGGATCGGTGTCGGAGCTCCACATCGCCGGCCCCATCACGAGCACCACGAGCACGCTCAGTACGACGCTGGCGATGACGATGTCCCAGAACATCGATTACTCCAGCTGCTGCCGCTTCTCGGCTTCCTCGTTCTTGAGGGTCGCGATCAATCGCTGCGCATCGGCCGACTGATCGGCCGGCAGCCGCGCCGCCAGCGCCTCCAGGCTCTCGATGGCCTTGTGCAGCATCTCGACGTCGTGCTCGAGCCGGCCCTTGAGCGCGCCATGCATCTGCTTGAAGACGGCGAAGAAGTCGACCAGCTCGTCGCCCTTGCGCAGGTCGTAGACCACGCCCAGGCGCCCGTCGGTGATCCGCTTCAGGTAATTCGAGATCTTGAAGAGGGGGCCGGCCACGCGGTGGGTCATGACGATGCCGTACGCGCCGAGAAAGAGCGTCAGGAGCAAGAAGAAGGCGCCGAGCGCGTAGGGGACGAACTTGCCTTGCCGCTTCATCAGGTCGGCCGAGCGCTGGAGCTCGGCGTCCTGGGCGTCGAAGGCCTTCTTCATCTCCTTCACCGACGGGTCGTCGGGATCGCCGAGCGCTTGCACGTTGACGATGCGAGAGGCCTCCTGGGCCTTGGCCGCGACCTCGGCGCTCGCCTGCTCGACGCGCGCAGTCTGGCGCAGGATGCCGGCGCCCAGCCCGGCGGTGAGCACTCCGGCGATCACCACCATCACCAGCGTGTACTTGAGCTGGTAGCGGCGATCGAGCAGGAAGTTGCGCCACCGGCGCTTGTAAGCGGCCTTCTTGGCTGGGGCGTTTGGAGCGTTGCCGTCTGCCATGGTCGTGCCTTCTTCAGCTTGTCCCGACGCTCATTGGCGCGCCAGGAAGCTGACGAAATTCTGGTGGACACCCTTGACCGCGTTCTCGATCGCGTCGACCTGCAACGAGCGCTCGACGCCGGCATTGAAGCCGCGCGCGTCGGCCTGCACGGTCGCGCCGCCGGACGTCATCATCACGATGCTCTTCTGCGGATACGTCGCCACGACCAGGCGGACCTCGCAGGTCAGCTCGACCTGTCCGCCGGCGTTCGACTTGGCGAGCTTGGTGATCGAACCATCCACGTAGAAGGCCTTTCCGCCGCCGCTCTGGGAGAAGGTGACCTGGGAGTTGGTCCCGAGCTCCTTGCGGAAGGCCTCCTTGAGGACCTTGGTGAGCGCCTGTCCCCCCGTGCCGGCCGCGTTGCCCATGTTGCCCAGGCTGATGAAGACCTTGCCGCCACCACCGCCCGAGCTGCTCGTTCCACCGCCGCCGCCGGACGACAGCTTGCTCAGCGCCTTGCGCGCCTCGTTGCGCACCAGCGATTCCTTGTCGACGCTGGCCGCGGTCGCGAGCCCGTCCTCGGCCTTCTTGTCGCCGATGGTCCCGAGGGCAGACGCGGCGGCCGCGCGGACCGTGTGGTTCGCGTCCTGCTTGAGGGCCTGCACCAGCGCGGGCACGGCCTTCTTGTCGCGGATCTTTCCGAGGGTGAAAGCGGCCTGGACCCGGACCTTGAAGGAGGGGTCGCCGCGGAGGGCCGTGACCAGGGTGTCGATGCGATCGGCGCTGGCCTGCCCGCTCGTGCAAAGCACGAACAGCAGGACGAGGAGAGCCCTTAGTGGGCCCCTGCGGCCTGAGCGAGGTTGGAGACTACCGGGCAGGGCTCGCATCACCACGGTCGGGACGGGAGAGCCACCTGGTGACTCTATCGCGCGTGCAACCGAGGGGTCAAGCCGCCACACCCTCGCGAGCCGAAAGCGTGGGAGCCGCGACCAGAGACCGTCCGTCGCAGGCGGGCACCTGGCGGCCGAGCAGCTCGAGGATCGTGGGGTAGAGATCGACGGTGCGGGCCGGCTGGTCGACTGCGCCCGGGTGAGAGACCAGGAGCGGCACGCGCATGTGATCGCGGTGGAGCGAGCCGTGACCCGACTGCAACGGACGTCGCTCGAAGCGGGCGCGCAGATCGAAGCCGGGCTTCGCCGTCACCACGACGTCGCCCGAGCGCGCGCCTTCGAAGCACTGCACGAGCTGCAGCGGCGCATCGGGATAGGCGCTGTCGAAGGTCGCCGCGTGGAGCACACGATCGTCGTGAGTGCCGCACAGCGTGTCCGGATAGCCGAAGGGATCGCCGCCCGTGGTGCCATAGGTGACGCGACCATCGGCCAGCTGGCGGATCCGAGCCTGGCCGCGCTGCGAGCGGACCACGACGGTGCCATCGCTGCGACGGACGGCGACCTGGTCGATCGCGGGCGCGGCCAGAAGGGCGTCGAGCAGGCTGGCGTGCTCGGCCTCGATCGCTTCGCCCGCCGGACGGTGGTGCCAGCCGCGCTCGCGATCCGGCAGGTAGAGAAAGCCCATGCCGTTGCCCGAGACCATGCAGGCCATGTCGCAGCTGAGCCAGCGGCGCAGCTCGTGCGGATGGAAGAGGGGCCGCGCGAAGTGCTCCTCGCAGAGGCCTTCGAGATCGAAATGCTCGACGACGTCGGCGTGGCCATGATCGCTCGACAGGCACAAGAGCGTGCTGTCGAGCTGGCCGCGCGCAGCCAGCCTGCGTGCCGTCTCGCCGATCAGGCGATCCACGAAGTGGTAGGCGGCACGGGTGCGCTCCGAGAAGGGCGAGCTGCGATGAGAGAGCTCGTCGACGGCCAGGGTGACGTGACAGACGAAGCGGCGATCCTCGTCGACGGAGCGCAGCAGGTAGTCGCGGCCGGCATCGTCGATCCCCTGCACGTTGCCCGAGCGCACGTAATCGAGGGCGAGGGCGATGCGGCGGACCAGCGCCTTGTTGCCGAAGAAGCCGGCGCCACGCGAGAGGCCCGAGAAGATGGCGGTCGAGGGCCCGCAGAGCTCGAAGAGGGTGGGGGCGTCCGAGACGAGATCGCCGTCGACGAGGTAGCTCTCCGCGCCCGTGTAGCTCCGGATGCGTCGCAGCGAGAAGGGATGGCGCGCGTAGGCTTCGCGATCGAACCAGCGGATGCCGGGCACGCCGGAACGCCCCGGATAGCGGCCGGTCAGAAACGGCGTGTAGGCGGCGACCGTGACGGATGGAAAGGCGGTCGTGGCCCGGGCTGCGGTGCCGGGCTCGACCAGGTAGCGCGCAATCTCGGGCAGCTCGCCGCGGGCCACGAGGTCGTAGAAGACATCCTCGCGCGCACCGTCGACCAGAAAGAAGAACGCGCGCTGGTAGGTTCGCATCAGCGAGCAGGGTAGCAGCTCGCCGAGCCGTGAGCCCGTCAGTGTCGCACGAGCCGCTCGCAGCGCGCCGCCCAGACGAAGTCCCCGAGGGCCAGGCCCTTGACCACATGAGTCCAGATCTCGACGGTCACGCGGCCCCAGGCCAGATGAATCTCGGGGTGGTGATCGAGCTCCTCGGCGAGCGCTCCGACTCGGTTGACGAAGCCTATGGCCTGCGCGAAATCGTCGAAGCGGAACGTCTTGGCGAGGTGGCCGCGCGCATCGAGCGTCCAGTCGTTTCCCAGCTCGGCCAGGAGGCTCTCGATCTCGGGGGCTGCGAGCGCAGTGGCGCCCTGGGTGCACGGCACGAACGCTCGATCGGCGAGGGTCATGGGTGGACTCTATCAGCGCTCGACGATGAGGCGGACGGGCATGTCGACCTTGGTCCGGCGCGGCCAGGGCCCGAAGCGACCGATCGGCGGCTCGGCCCCGAAGGGCGGGCCGGGCCCCTGGATCGCGAGCGCCGGCTGGGCGGTCGACGTACCGGGTGTGGCCGGTTCGGCGGGCGGCCGCAGGTCGGCCGGGACCTCGGGCTTCGGACGATCGGCGCTCGCGGTCGCGGACATCAGGACCACCAGAGCGACCGCCCACAGGGCGTGCGCCAGGCGGCAGAGCGGGCTTCTTTGGCGACGGGACACGGGACCTCTCGGCTCGAAAGCTGAGGCCTCGCATCACGTGGGTTAACCCGTTGACTACGACCTCGCGGTGGTTCCGCGCAGCAGATCCGCGTCCTCGCCGCCCTGCGTGCCCGCTGCCTGCGTCGCCGTGGAGGCGCCAGCCCGCGCCAGAAGGCGCTAGCCAGGGCCGGCGGGCGAGCCGTCGAGCGAGCCCCGTGGCACTACGATCAAAACGAACAGTGGCACCGACGCTGAATGTGAGCTGGTTCACCCTCGTCGCCGCCACTCGCCGTGCTAGGATGCGCCCCGTCGCAGCGACTTTGTCCGTCACAAGGAGACAGACCCCGATGCGTTCTCTGTGGAAGTCCCTGGCGCTTGCTCTGCCGCTCACCCTGCTGGTCGCCGCCTGCGGCGATACCCCCGCCACCGACGGCGGGCCGGACGATATGGGCGGTGGTATCCAGCCCAACATCGCGTCGATCCAGACCGCGCTCTTCACCTCCGGTTGCGCGCTGTCGCGCTCCTGCCACAACGCCGAAGGTCACAAGGCGGGGCTGGTGCTCACCGATGGGATGTCGTGCGCGAACCTCGTCGGCGTGCCCGCAACGACTCCGGGCGCCCTCGCCCAGGGTCTCAATCGCGTCGAGCCCGGCGATCCGATGAAGAGCTTCATGTACCTCAAGCTCACCGCGCCGGGCGAGGATCTCGGCGACTTCATGGGCATGGACCTCGGCGAGCGTATGCCCGATGGAAGCCCGCCCGTCGATGCCTCCACCATCGCCGCGATCAAGGCGTGGATCGAGGCCGGCGCTTCCTGCAACTAGCCTCGCTCTGACCACACGCGAGCCGCCCCCCGCCAGCCACCGCCCTTTCACACGTCGATGACCGCTTTGTCCGCCCACACGGCGCGGTCAGAAACTACCGCCAGCCCTGAGCCGAGAGGCGAAGCGATCGGATCACCGCCACCGGTTCCTCGATCACGGCCTTGCGCCGCAGCGACTGCGTGAGCAGGCCGCCGAAGTCGCCCCATCGCGTGTAGCTGACCTGGGTGGCGCGTGGCCCGAGCGAGCGCAGGTCCCAGTTGCCGGCGTGCTGGACCAGCCGGATCACGCCGCGCACGGGGGCCACCTGATTGCCCGACGAGAGCGACTCCCAGCCGAGCTTGAACTGCCCGGGACTGTCGGCCCAGCTGAGCCGCATCACCCAGTCGCGGTCGGAGAGCGGAAACGGGAGCTTGGTGCGGCAGTACATGAGGGCGTTGCCATCGCGCTTGCGGCGCAGGAGGCGCGACTGGCCGAGGTAGGGCCAGCGTCGACCGTAGCCGTCCAGCTCGAGGAGTACCTCGCGCAGCAGGCCGATCCGGTAGGGAACGACCGAGGTCCCGCGCGAGTCCGGCGTCCGGGTTCCGTTGTCCCTCAGCTCGACGACGACGCCCTCGCGGCGGCGCACCTCGACCCAGGGGTTGGGGAGCGTTTGCTCGCCGGCCGCGTCGGCAGGCACCGGCAGCCAGAGCACGCTGGCCGCAATCAGGGCCACGCCCAGCAAGGTCAACATCCGCGACGGGGTATTCACCGACTACGTCTCCCGCGATCCGACTAGCACGAAGCGCGGCCCGGACGCTATGGTGTCCGCTTGGCCCAGAAGGAGAGTCGCGTGACCACCCGTGTGAAGGTCCTGTTCCACAATCGCTGTTTCGACGGTGTCACGTCTGCCGCCTTGTTCACGCGCTTCTACCGCGAGCGCGTCGATGCCGGCGCAGAATTTCGCTACCTGGGGCTCGCCCACCAGAAGGGCAACCCCTTTCCGCCTGGTTCGTTCGACGCCGATCAGCACTGTTGCGTCGACTTCCGCTACAGCCCGGATCCGAAGCTGACCTGGTGGTTCGACCATCATCAGAGCGCCTTCGTCACCAAGGAGGAGGAGGCCCACTTCCGGGCCGATACCTCGGGGCAGAAGTTCTTCGATCCAACGGCGAGGTCGTGCAGCAAATTCCTGGCCGATACCACGGCCGAGCGCTTCGGGTTCGATCGGAGCGGCCTCGAGGATCTGATCGCCTGGGCCGACGTGATCGATTCGGCGAGCTTCAAGAACGCCGAGGAGGCCGTCGCGCTCGAGGCGCCGGCGCTCAAGATCATGACCGCCGTCGAGAATGCCGAGAACGACGCGTTCATCGAGCAGATCATCCGTCAGATCACCGAGCGGCCGCTGGCCGAGCTGGCCGCTGCCCCCGAGGTTCGGGCCGTTTTCGAGCCGGTGCTGGAGCGCCATCGCAAGGCGATCGGTCTCGTGCAAGAGCGTGCCCAGCTCGAGGGAGATGTGGTGTACCTCGACCTGGCCGACCAGGGGGTCGAGGGTTTCAACAAGTTCATTCCCTACGCGCTCTTCCCGAGCTGCCGCTACGTCGTCACCCTGACCGCCGCTCCGCAGCGGGCCAAGGTCTCCGTCGGCAGCAACCCGTGGCCGCTCCGCCCCCGGACCCACAACATCGCGAGCATCTGCGAGCGCTACGGCGGCGGAGGACACCCCGTGGTCGGCGCGATCTCGCTGGGCGCCGGCGAAGGCGAACGGGCCCGCCAGATCGCCCGCGAAGTCGTCGAAGAGCTGAAGGTCGGGTAGAACAGGCCCTCATCCAACCCCTCTCCCGGAACCCGGGAGAGGGGCAGGGTCGAGGTCACCCGAGCGCGGAATCTCGTGACCGCCAAGCCCGCCAAGGATTCGCCGTTGGACCTCGACACTCTGGCAAGTCGGGTAGTCGGAGCCGTCTGGAGGCAAGTCCGCCGCCGTGATCAGGACCTCTTGGCGATCTTGGCGACTTGGCGGTGAGTCCTACCTGGGTCGTCCTGCTCGATGCGGTGAGAGGCTTTCGGTCGACGGTTTTCGGGCACGTGAACGGTCACGGGCCGATGCCGCGAGAACCTGCGGGATCGTCAGACGGGCACGTGAACGGGACAGGAGGCGGGCAGGTCGATCCGACTCCTGCCCTGACCCCTTGATCCCTGACCCCTGGTCCCTTGCTCTTTAGTGCCCTGAGCCCGAAGCCGTCTCGGTCTTGCCGGTGGCCCAGTCGGTGTGGAAGACGCCGGGCTTGTCGGTGCGCTCGTAGGTGTGCGCGCCGAAGAAGTCGCGCTGCGCCTGGATGAGGTTCGCGGGCAGGCGGGTGTTGCGGTACATGTCGTAGTACCCGAGCGAGGTCGACATCGCCAGGCAGGGCACGCCCTGCGCGACGCCGGTGGTGACGACGCGGCGCCAGCCATCGACGCGCTCGGCGATCTCGCCGCGGAAGCCCGGATCGACCAGCAGGTTGGTCAGGTTCGCATCGCGATCGAAGGCCGTCTTGATCTTGCCGAGGAAGCCCGCGCGGATGATGCAGCCGCCCCTCCAGATGCGGGCGATCTGCCCGAGCGGCAGGCCATACTTGTACTCGTTCGAGGCGACCTGCAGCAGCTTCATCCCCTGCGCATAGGCGCAGACCTTGGCCGCGTAGAGCGCCTGGCGCACGTCGCGGATCAGCTGTTTCTTGGCGTCGCCCGACAAGAGCGGTGCGCTCGGCGGCGCCGGCAGGACCTGGCTGGCGGTGGTGCGCTCCTTCTTCATCGACGACAGGATGCGGGCCTCGACGGCGGCGTTGATCGAGGGGATGGCCACGCCGAGATCGAACGCGTTCTGCGAGGTCCACTTGCCGGTGCCCTTCTGGCCGGCCGTATCCAGGATGTGATCGACGATCGCGCTGCCGTCGGCATCCTTGGCGCGGAAGATCTTGGCGGTGATCTCGATCAGGAACGACTCGAGCTCGCTCGCGTTCCACTCGTCGAAGACGTCGGCCAGCTCCTGGTTGCCAAGGCCACCCAGACGCGCCAGCAGATCGTAGGCTTCGGCGATCAGCTGCATGTCTGCGTATTCGATCCCGTTGTGGACCATCTTCACGTAGTGACCGGAGCCCCCGGGGCCCAGGTACTCGACACACGGACCGCCGCCTTCGCCGCCGACCTGCGCGGCGATCTTCTTGGCGATCGGCTCGAGGTGCGAGAAGGCCTCGCGGTTGCCGCCCGGCATCAGCGACGGGCCGTTACGCGCACCCTCCTCACCGCCCGACACGCCCATGCCGAAGAAGTTGAAGCCCTGCTCGCCGAGCTCCTTGGCGCGGCGCTCGGTGTCGAGGAACCAGGAGTTTCCTCCGTCCACGATGATGTCGCCCTTGTCGAGGTAGGGCAGCAGCGTGGCCACGGTGTCGTCGACCGGCTTGCCGGCCTTCACCATGAGGATGATCCGTCGCGGTCGCTCAAGCGCGTCAGCCAGCTCCTTGGGCGTGTGAGCCCCGACGAGCTTCTTGCCGGGGTTGTGCGCGAGGAACTCGTCGACCTTCGCCGGCGTCCGGTTGTGGACCGCGATCGGGAAGCCCTTCTCCTCGATGTTGAGCGCGAGGTTTTCGCCCATGACCGCGAGGCCGACCAGGCCGATCGTCTGCTTCGACATGCGTTCTCCTTGGTGCTCTCGACGGTTGTCAGAGAGGGGCGCGAGGTTAGCAGGGCTTGGCGGCGGAGTCACCCCTTGCCAGGGGACGCTTCCACCCCATCTGTTGGAGCGGGGTCGAGCGGTCGGACAGCGGGGGGGAATGCGGTGAAGACACCTGATGGGACTCGCGCGCAGCGGGCCGCCTTCGGTCTCGAGCTTCGTCGAGCAGCCGCGCGAAGCAGAACGGCGTGTGCGGAGCAGGCGGAGCCTCAACGACCTTCGCACGAGCTCGCGAGGATCGCAGGTCGCACGAGCCAGCTGGCCAGACTGCTGGAGACTCTCGATCAGCTGGCTTCGGCTTCGCACGAGTCGGCGCGCACGTCGGCCGAGCCCTTCTCGCTCGGCGAGGCGCTCGCCACCGTGCTCTCGGAGGTGGAGCCTCAGCTGCAGGCGAGCGGGCAGCGGGTCGTCATCAGTCTGAACCGTCCTGTCTTGCGGTTGCGCTGCGATCGCCAGACCGTGGTTGCGATCTGCGCCACGCTCGTCTTGCACGTGGCGTGTCGGGCCCGGCCAGGAGCCTGGATCTCGGTCCATGCCAGCCGCTGCGAGGAGCGGGTCAGGCTGGTCGTGGGGGATCTGGGCCTGGGCCCGTTGCGTCCGGGCCGACGCCGACGCGCACTCGACCCGATCATCGGACTGCCGATCGTCGAGGCGGTGGTGAGCGGCCAGCGCGGCTCGCTCGCGGTCGGCCGCGGACGAGGCACGGTCGGAGCACTCTTCGTGCTCCATCTGCCCGGCGATGGTCCCGATGACGCCTTGGAACGTTGCGTGAGCTGACGGGGGGGGCGTGCCCGGAGCGCCGGGCTCCGGAGCTCCATCAGTCTGGCTCCGGAGCCCGGCTTACCGACGATCCGGAATCGCAGCATCTGGGGGACCATGTCCGACCGTCATGAGCTCGTGCTGCGGGCGCTGGCGAGAATCGATCGGCGCGACATGCGACTGGCGCTGCGCGAGATCCTCCGCGCTTCGGCAAGCACACTTGGCGTCGAGCGGGTCGGGTACTGGACGCTGTCGGGGGGCCAGACGGCCGGACTGCGTTGCGTGGAGACCTACCTGCGCAGCCGCGACCAGTTCGAGACGGCCGGCGAGATGAGCGGATCGGCGTGTCCCCGGTACATGGCGGCGCTCGAGAACGAGCAACTGATCGTGGCCGCCGACGCCCGGCGCGACCCGCGGCTGCAGGACCTCAGGCAGAGCTACCTCGAACCGCTCGGCATCGGCGCGATGGTCGACGCTCCGGTCTGGACGGCTGGCCGACTCGACGGCGTCCTGTGCCACGAGGAGGTCGGAGGGCCGCGGCAATGGCGGCGGGACGAAACCAACTTCGCGCTGGCGGCGGCCAACGCGCTGGCGGCCGCACTCGAGGCCCGTGGCCGCGTCTGCGCGGAAGAGGCGGCGGCCCGCTCGCGCTTCTTGAGCGAGGCCACGCTGCTGCTGTCCGAGGAGCTCGATGTCGAATCGATCCCGGCGCGCCTGGCCAGGCTGGCCGTTCCGCAGCTGGCCGACTGGTGTGTCATCGAGGTTCTGGAGCACCGCTCGATCCGTCGTCTCGCGACCGTGCACGTCGATCCGCGCAAGGAGAGCGTCGTCAACCGGCTCGTGGACCGCTTTCGCGACGGCGGCATGCCGCTGGCCAGACCGTTTCCACCTCGGCATCTGGTCGTCGAGAACGACATCTCCGACCAGCGCCTTCGCGAGCTTGCGGTCGACGAGGAGCAGCTCGGCTGGCTACGCGAAGCGGGCGTGTCGAGCTTCATGCTCGTGCCGCTGCGCCGGCGCCACGAGCCGCTCGGATTGCTGGCCTGCGTGAGGAGCCAACCCGGCTATCCGTACGACGACACGCTCGTCGAGGTCGGCGCCGAGCTCGGGCATCGCGCGGTCATCGCAATCCTGAACGCGCGCCTTTACCAGGCCGCCCAGGAGGCAGTCGTCAAGCGCGACGAGTTCGTCTCGGTCGCCGCTCACGAGCTCAACACGCCGCTGGCGTCGCTGCGATTGCTCGTCGAGCACATGGCCCAGATCGAACGTCCTTTGACCCGCGAGCGTCTCGAGCAGCTGTTGCCGATGGCCCATCGCCAGGTACGCCGGCTCGAGCGGCTCGTCGGCGAGCTGCTGGACGTGACGCGCATCGATCGGCGCCAGATCGAGCTGTCGCGCTCCCAGGTCGACCTGGTGGCTGTGGCTCGCGAGGTCATCCAGCAGCACGCGCTCGAGATCGGGCGCACCGGTTCGACCGTCGAGCTGCAGGCCGTCGGTCCGGTCGCAGGCCACTGGGATCGCGCCCGGCTCGAGCAGGTAGTGAGCAACCTGCTTGGCAACGCGCTCAAGTTCGGCGAAGGCCGGCCAATCACGATGCGGGTCGAGTCGGTCGATGGGCAAGGGACCCTGGCCGTGACGGATCACGGCATCGGTATCGCTCCGGATCGGATCGCGCGCATCTTCGATCGCTTCGAGCGAGCCGTCTCCGTGCAGAGCTACGGTGGGCTGGGTCTCGGCCTCTACATCGTCGAGTCGCTGGTCAAGGCCCACGGCGGAGCAGTCCAGGTCGAGAGCCGGCCCGGGCTGGGCACCACCTTCCGCGTCACGCTGCCGCTGGGGTGAACCGTTGCACCCCCGCCATCAGCGCGCGCGACATCCGGGGGGCACAAGGAGCTGCTGCGTGGGGGCACACATCCGGAAGATCTCCGAGGTGTCGACCGTCGTAGTCTCGACGCCGCGCTCGTAGCACAGCGCCGGCGCGTCGGAATCGGCACACAGGCAGAGCTCGACCGCGGTGTCGGTGGTCAGCGCGGTGGCGGCTCGCGCGCGGTCGTAGCAGGCCACCGGGCCTACGCTGAAGGCGTTCTGACACAAAGTGCGGGCCTGGTCGTCCGACAGCGTGCTGCGCTGGGTGGCCAGCTCGTAGCACGCCAGCTCGCTGCTCTGCCCCTGGGCCGTCGTGCTCCTGCCGACGAGCCATCCGAACGCGACCGCCACGACCAGAGCACCCGTCAATCGCATCGCAACACCGTCGGCCCGCATCGTCGGGCCTCGACTCCTACGGTGGTCGTCGCTCTGGCGCGCTCAAGGGGGTGCGGCAGTCCGATGTACCAGATCGACGACGTGCTGGCCGAGCTCCACGCCGGCGTCCTCCTGCAGGAAGTGGCCAGCGCGCGCGAGCGTGGCGTGCGGCTGACCGGCCGCGCCCGGGATCATCGCCTGCAACATCAGGTCGGCGCCTCGCGTGATCGGGTCGCTGTCACCGAAGACGGTCACGAGCGGTTTCGAGAAAGCGCCGAGCACGGTCCAGGCGCGACGGTTCGCGGGCGCCGCCGGATCCTCGGGCGAGGCAGGCACCAGCATCGGAAACTGCCGCGCTCCGGCCTTGTACCGCTCCTCGGGGAAGGGCGCCTCGTAGGCTGCCACCACCTCGGGCGCGAGCGGGCGGGCGCATCCCTTCTCGACGATCTTGCCGACCGGGAGCTCGGGTACTTCCTGCGAGTAGCGCCGCCAGGCGAAGAAGGCCTCGGGCATCGGCTGGTCGCCGGTGGGCAAGAAGGTGTTCGCGCAGCAGACGCGAGCGAAGCGATCGGGCAGCTCGCCGACCACACGCAGACCGATGAGCCCTCCCCAGTCCTGGCAGAGCAGCGTGATCTGCGCGAGGCCCAGGGCGTCGAGCAGAGCCTTGATCGATTCGACGTGACGCTCGTAGGTGTAGTCCTCGCGCCCTGCTGGCTTGTCGGATCGACCGAAGCCGATCAGATCGGGCGCCACCGCGCGCAAACCAGCAGCGACCACGACCGGGATCACCTGGCGGTACAGATACGACCAGGAAGGCTCGCCGTGAAGCATGAGCACGACCGGGGCGGAGGCGGCTCCCTCGTCGACGAAGTGCATGCGCGCCAGCCGCTCGCCGAAGGGCACCTCGCGGTACCTGGGCACGAAGGGATAGCCCGGCAGCGACGCAAAGCGCTCGTCGGGCGTGCGCAGAAGCTCGCTCATCGGCGCTCCAGGGTCATGCGCATCACCAGCTCCTCGAAGACCCGAGGCGGCAGGATGTGCTGGGCCCAGGCATTGATGAGCGCATCGCTACCCACGAGGTAGCGCAGCCGTGGACGCTTGGCGGTGGCGGCGCGCCGGATGGCGACGGCCACCTCGCGAGGGTCGTGCCGGCTGTTCTCGACGTGTTGCCTGGCGAGCGCGAGCATCTTCTCGGAGTAGGTCCGGTACGGCGAGTCGGGGCTGGTAGCGCGCGCGGCGGTGCGCTGGTTCGACTCGAAGATCTCGGTCTTGAAGGTGCCGGGCTCGATGATCGAGACGTGCACGCCGAAGGGGCGCAGCTCGTAGCGCAGCGCCTCGCTCATGCCCTCGACGGCGAACTTGCTCGCGCAGTACGACGACAATCCGGGCACCGCGCGCAGGCCACCGATCGACGAGATGTTGATGACGCGGCCCGAGCGGCGTTCGCGCATGCCGGGGATGACCGCGCGGGTGAGCGACCACAGGCCGAAGAAGTTGGTCTCGAACTGCGCGCGCAGCTCGTCGAGCGTGACGTCCTCCACGAACCCGGCCAGCCCGTAGCCGGCGTTGTTGACCAGCACCTCGACCGGTCCCGTCTCGTCGAGACAGCGGGCGATCGAGGCCGGATCGGTCACGTCGAGCTGCCGGACCGTGAGCTGGACCCCGGCGGCAGCCGCCGCCTCGTCGAGCTTGGCGCGCTTTTCGAGGTTTCGCAGCGTGGCGACGACATGGAAGCCGGCCTGGGCCAGCTCGACGGCGGCGAGCAGGCCGAACCCGCTCGAGCACCCCGAGATCAGTGCGGTCATGGAGCTCCTTGCGACGACGAAGGGGCCGGTGTCGCATCGGGTGGCAGCGGTTGAGGGCCGAACTCCACCGGCGGCGGTGGCGCCGGCTTGGGCTTCTTGGGCGGCTCGGGGGCGGCGGGGTTCACGGTCACCACGCCGAGGAAGAACTTGTTGTTCTCGGGGCCGGTGAGCAGCTCGATCTGGCCGTTCGCCGTCCTGCGAAGGACGTTCTTCTTCAGGTTGGCGAGCCGGCCCTTCTCGAAGATCACGAAGACGCGCGATCCCGGCAGCCGTGCCGCGTGCCTGTCGAACCAGGCGTTGACGCCCGCGTTGTTGAGCGAGACGTACGGCACCTCGGACGACTTCGTGTAGAAGGTCTCGCCGCGCCAGTTCATCTGCCAGGCCACCAGCCGCTCGGGCTTGCCGTCGCTGTCGTTCTTGCGCTCCTTGAAGTAGCGCGCGACCAGCTCCTTGCAGGTCCAGTGCTGGGCGACCTCCACCTGGTACTTCTGCGCGCAGAAGAGCGCCCATCCAAAGGCGCCCGCCAGCATCGCCTGCGCGGCGACCAGCCGGATCCGCGGCGACAGCTTGGCGGCCGAGGCCGTCAGCAGCGCGGCCAGCGGGATCGCCCCGATCACGGCGAGCGCGCTGAGCGTACCCCGGTAGTCGAGATCGGTCGGGAAGGGGCGCTTGTAGTTGTAGACGAAGAGCCAGATCAGCCGCTGGGGCAGCTGCGTGAGATCGACGGCCACGTAGCCGTAGACGGCGAGCGCCCCGGCGACGAGCAGCGGATGGATCCGACCGCGCACGATGCCGTCGAGCGCCACGCCTGCGAGAAAGGCGAGCGGCAGCGTGGCCGGCAGGATGTAGTGGTGGAACTTGGTCTTGGTGACGGTGAAGACGATGAAGCAGGCGACGCCCCAGACGCCGAGCAGGAGCCGAGCGCGCTCGGCACGGGCCTCGGCCGTCAGCGGCGCGTTCCAGCCCGCCGGTCGCAGCGACAGCAGGCCGGCCGCTGCCAGCCCGGTCCAGGGAAACAGCCCGTAGCTCAGCCAGGGCACGTAGTACCGCCAGCCACCGGTCTCGCCGTGGACGCCCTTGGCGAGGCGCTGCCAGTGGTGCTGGCCGAAGAACTCGTTCACGAAGCCGCGTGGAAATGAGATGTGCATGGCCACGAACCAGGGCACGGCGATCGGCAGCGCGACCAGTCCGAGCCCGATCGCGTGCACCAGCAACGTGCGCGGCTTGAGCTCACGGCGCAGCTCGCCGCTGATCGCTCCGTAGACGACCAGGATCAGAAGGGGCAGCCCGAGCCCCGGGATTCCCTTGGCGAGCACCGCCACGCCACCGGCGGTGTAGGCCAGGAAGAGCCAGCAGTCGCGGGCTCGGTAGACGAAACGCGCGACCGGCATGGCGAAGGCGGTCACCAGGATCGCGAAGGGCGCGACCACGGCCCAGCCGCCGGCGATGGTCGGCGCGACCAGGTTGATGCCGACCGGGCGGTACAATGTCAGCCCTATCAAGAGCAGCTGGGGCACGGTCGCCAGAAGGACGGCGGCCACCGTCAGATGGTTGAGGCCGATGGTCCACGAGCCGATCCGGTAGCGGGGCGCAGGCTCCTCGTCGTCGACGTCGAGGCTGGCCTGGTAGGCGGCGATCGCCATCGCCATCAGCCCGACGAAGAGCATGTCGGTGATGGCCTGGCGGGCGATGAAGAGCACCTGCGACGCGGTCGCTGCGGCCAGGGTACCCATCGCTGCGGTCCGGCGCCCGAGACGGCGCGAGAAGGCCAGGTAGAGGGCGAACAGGCCCGCCGCGGACACGAGCGCGAAGGGCAGGCGCGCCGCCCATTCGGGGAGCGAGCTCTCGACGAGCTCGGCCGGCCCGCCCCGGTTGATCCCGAACAGGCGCATCGAGAGCGCCATCAACCAGAAGGAGAGGACCGGCTTTGACCAGAACCACTCGGTGCGCCAGTGGAGCCGGATCCCATCGCCGCGGTCGAGGATCTCGCGAGCGACCTCGGCGTAGTGCGATTCCCACGGATCCCACAGCCCGTAGCTGCCGAGGCGCCAGACGAAGAGCACCAGCAGGCTGGCGGCCACGAACAGGTGCGCGCGGGTCGCCGGCCAGTCAGCCAGGCTGGCGTCCTCGGGTGCTGCACTCAGGTCGGGAGGGGAGGGAGCCGGGCCGGCCATGGCCCGATCCTCAGAGGGTGGTCACGACGAGGTGGAACTTGTTGTTGCGCTCGGCGCCGAGGACCTGGAGCTTCTCGCGCGCTTCGCTGCGGAGCATCGCCTTGAAGGACGCCAGGCGGCTCTTCTCGAACATGAAGTAGATCTTCTCGCCTTTGTGGTCTTCCAGGTACTTCTTGAGCTTCGTGTTGGCGTCGACGAAGCCCTTGACGGTGTTGCCCGAGTAGAACGTCTCGCCGCGCCAGTTCATCTGCCAGGCGATCAGCGGCTCGGGCTTCTCCTTGCTGCGCGTGCCGTAGTACTCGCGCAGCACTTCCTTCTGGGTCCAGTGCGGCGAGATCTCGACGAGGTACTTGTCGAGCGCGAAGTAGGTGAAGCCGATCGCGACCAGCACCAGGGCCCCCACGCCGACGAAGCGCGCCATCACCGGCTTGACGCTGCCGGCGCGCTGCCTCAGCTCGAGCAGCGCCAGCGAGAGGATGGGGATGCCGCCCAGGATCGCGAAGGTCCACAGGATCGACCCGTACTGCAGGTCCTTGGGCCACTCGCGCGCGTAGTTGTAGCAGAACAGCCAGAGCAGCCGCTGCTGGTTGGTGGCCAGGTCGCGGGCGATGAAGATGTAGAAGCCGAGCGCCAGCACGAGGCCGATCGCCTTGGCCCGCGGCGCTTTTCCCTCGAGTAGCTCGTCGAGGTAGATGGCGACGAGGATCGCCAGTGGGGGCACCGCCGGCAAGATGTAGTGGTGGAACTTGGTGATCATCAGCGTGAACAGCGCGAAGCTGACGATGAACCAGCACATCACGAACAGACGGGCGCGCTCCTGCGGGGTGCGCTCGCGCGGCGCCATGAAGCGCGCCAGGGCCACCGGGACCAGGCCCGCCCAGGGGAACATCCCGATGGCGAGCTGCATGAGGTAGTACTCGAAGGTGCCAGTGTCGCCGTGGACACCGACCGCGAGCCGCTTCCAGTGGTGGTGGCCGAACATCTCGTTCCAGAACTCGGCCCCCAGCGTGGCCACCATCGCGTGGTACCAGGGGAACGAGATCGGGATCGTGATCATGAGCGCGCCCATCAGGTGGACGCGGAACTCCCGCCAGTCGAAGACTTTGCGCCACTCGCCGGTCAGCACGAGGTAGCAGGCGATGCAGCCGACCGGCAGCACGAGCCCGCCGACGCCCTTGCCGAGCATGGCGATGCCGATCGCCAGATAGCAGGCGTACAGCAGCACGTCGCGCATCCGGCGCGTGTTCCAGGTCAGGTAGATGAAGGTGCCGACCAGCGCGATGTACGGCGCCATGTGCGGCCAGCCGCCCAGGAAGAGCTTCGAGCCGCCCAGCCGCACCGCGGTGCGCATGTAGCGGAAGGTTCCGAACAGCACGAACTGCGGAACGACGATCAGGAGCAGCACCCCGATGAAGAGGTGCATGGCCGTGATCTCCACGGGCTTCTGACCGGGCTTCTGCAGGAACTTGGGCCGCCAGACCCAGACCTCGCGGTCGTCGTCGGAGCCGAAGTAGGCGAGCATGAAGAACGCCATCGCCAGGTTGACGAGGCCCACGAAGGGCATGTCGGTCATGGCCTGGCGGGAGACGAAGAAGTACTGCGGGCAGGTGGCCAGCACGAAGGCGGCCAGAAGACCGGTGCGCCGGTTCATCAGGCGCGAGCAGGCGAGCCAGACGGCGAAGACTCCGGCCACGCCGAACAGGACGAAGGGCAAGCGCATGCCCCATTCCGTCCGGTTGCTCATCACCAGCTGGCCGTCGACGCCGTCGCTGATGTTGAACGCCTTCATGGCCAGGCCGAGCAGCCAGAAGGAGAGGACCGGCTTCGACTTGAACCACTCGTTCTCCCAGTGCGGCCGGACCCAGTCGGGCTTGCCGTGAGAGAGGGCGTGGCCGTAGACCATCTCGCGCGCGACCTCGCCGTAGTGCGTCTCCCACGGGTCGTGCATGCCGTACGAGCCCATGAAGGGCACGTAGAGCGCGAGCATGAAGACGATCACGAAGGCAGCCACGGCGGCCGGGCTGTACTTGCCGAGGAAGCCGCTGTTCAGCGGCTCGAGCGGAGGCGTGTTTCGCGGGCCGTCGGGCGGTGGGTCGCCGCCGGAGACGTCGGGCGCAGCCGGAGCGGGTACCGAAGGAGCGGGCGCGCTGGGCGCCTCGCGCGCGATCAGGCCGCCGGAGGACGCTGCGCCCGCCTGGACGGCGACCGCCGAGTCCTCGTCCTCCTCCTCGTGAGGAGGCTCGCTAGCAGTGCCGACCTCGAGGGCCGCGCTGAGGGCCGACGCCACCGTGCGCACGACCCCGTTGCTGGTCGAGTGGGCGGCGCCGTCGGAGGTCGTCGCGTGGCCGCCCCCCTCGGCTGCCGTCGCCGGGGTGGAGCCCTTGTTCTTGCGACGCGCCATGGTCGGTGACTTGACTAACCCCAATCAGTGCGGCTGTCAATGACGCCACCCTGTCCGAGATCGAATCTACTGGAGCAGGACGGCCGGGTCGATGAAGCGCTTGGGGCTGATGGCGGGCGGATTGCCGGTGATCTGCCAGATCTGGTAGCCGGAGACCACGTCGCCGTTCGCGTCGAAGTCGACCGCGCCGCTGGCGCCGTCGTAGTTGATGTCCTTGCCGGCGGCGATCTGCTCGAGCGCCTTGGCCACGGTGGCAGGGCCGTAGATCTGCTCGCCGCCATCTTTCCTCGACACCCGACGCAGGCCGTCGCGGATCGCCGGACCTTCGGTGGAGCCGGCTGCCTGGATGGCCAGAAGCAAGAGCATCGCCGCGTCGTATTCGTGCGGCGCGAAGGCGCTGGCGGTCGGATCGGAGCCCGGGAAGGTCGCCCGGTAGGTCGAGTCGAAGTATTCGTAGTCGGGCGTTCCAGGCACCGCCGCAGGCGCCGTTCCGAGGAGCTTGGTGAAGGCTTGCGGACTGGCGGTCTTGACGGTGTCGACGAACGCATTCGACAGGATGCCGTCGGTGGGCACCCAGAAGACCTCGCGCTGGCCGGTGAGGCGGTACCAGGCGTTCACGAAGCGCCCGCCGCTGACGTCGTAGCCAACGAGGATGATGAAGTCGATCGGCATCTCGGCGTTGTCGCGACCGACGATCTGCTGCACCACCTGACCGAGCTCGTTGTCGCCCGCGTTCTCGTCGTACGGAAAGTAGTCGAGCAGCGAGACGTCGGTCACCGTGCGAAACTCCTGGGTGAGACTCTCGCGGAAGCTCTGGCCGTAGCCGTTGTCGATGTAGACGACCGCGCCGCGCTTGAGGCCGGGGAAGGCAGCCGGTACCTCGGTGCCCTTGACCAGATCGACGACCACTCGCGCCTGCACGGCGTCGGAGGGGGCGGTGCGAAAGAAGAACCCGTCGTTGGCCGGGTTGGTGAGCGTGCTCGCCGTGGAGCAGCAGGACAGGATCGGGATCTTCGCCGGCACCGTCGCCTCGAGGGCCTTGGCGCTCGCGCCGCTGCCCTCTGCCGCCAGCAGCGCGACGGCGCCCTGGTCGATCAGCTCCTGGGCCAGGCGCTTGGCCTCGTCATTGTTGGCCGCGTAGTCCTTGATGATGAGCTCCACGCGGCGGCCGAGGATTCCGCCGGCGGCGTTGACCTGCTCGACGGCCAGCTGGGCAGCGTTGGCGTCGACGCGACCGGAGTTGGCGAGGTCTCCGGTGAGCACCGTGACCATGCCGATCTTGATCGTATCGCCCTCGGGCTGCGGGGTGTTGGCGCCCAGGTTCGGAATGGCGCGGTCGGCGCCACAGCCGGGGCCGAGCAGAAGGCCCACCAGCAGGAGCCCGCACAGCTGAGCGATTCGTTGCATCACCGTCCCCTTTTCGGCCTGAGCTAAAGACCGAGCCGCTTCGATACGTGCTGCCCGGCTCCGATACGCACGCGATAGACCTCGCGGATGCCGCGCGCCTCGTTGACCAGTCGCAGGTCGTGCGTACCCGCCGGTAGCTTGGCGTCGATGAGCGGGGTACGCCCGAGCTTCTTGCCGTCGAGGTAGACGTCGGTCCAGGGGCTCGTGTCGAGCGAGAGCGTGCCGCCATTCTTCTCGATCGCGGGCGGCGGCGTGACGGGTGCAGCCACGGTCTTCTCGGCGCGCGACCGCTTGCTCGGGCGCGCCGTCGGCTCCTTGCGCGGGGTCGCCACGGCCGGCTCGGGCTTCTTCGCCAGCGTGATCTTGAGACTTCGCTCGGCCCCGGGGCGCGCGTTCCAGGTCTCCCCGTGCTCGAGGTAGCCGTCGAGCGCGAGCCGGATCTTGCGGTCCCCGACGGCCAGACCGGCGACGGTGGCCGGGGTGCGCAGCCCAGTATCGGTGCCATCGACGAAGATGGCGGCTCCGGGCGGGTCGGTATGCACCTCGAGCGACGCCTTGGCTTCGGGCGCGGGCCGTGCCGCCGGCGACGGAGCCGGTGCGGGCGTCGCTGGTAGCTGGGCGACGGCCTTCGACTCGCCGCCCGCCGCGCCGGCGCTCGCCGCCAGCTTGGGGGCTGCCGAGGGCGTCGTTGCCGTGGGCCCCGGGCCGGTTTCGACGCTCGTGCGCCACAGGTAGAAGCCGAGGCCACCGGCCACGAGCAGACCGAGGATCAGCGCCACCGCCGGGCCGGCCGATCGACGGTCGCTGGTCGCGCGTCCGGCCGTCTGTTCGCCCACCGCGACCGAGAGCGTCGACCCCCCGTCGAGGATGACGTTGCCGCCGCCGATCGGGGCGCCGGGTACCGAGGGAGTGCGTCGGCGCGGCTGGCCCGAGCCGCTCGAACGCGCCCGTCGCTTCCCGGAGCCGACCGCTGCGGTCTGGCCGTCGTCGGGCTGGAATCGCACCGACGAGGATTCGTCCTCGTCGACCAGGGGCGTGTCGAGGTGCGCGGTTCCGGCGAGGACCTCCTGGATCGAGCGCCGCTGCGTGGCGATCTGATCGGCGAAGATCTCCTTCATGAAGCGCCCGAGCTCGACCGAGCCCAGCCGCGAGGTGCGGCTCGAGAGGAACTCTTCGAGGTCGTTACGGAACGCCTCGGCGCTCTGGTAGCGCTGGTCGGGATCCTTCTCGAGCGCCTTGAGGATCACCGCTTCCAGCGTCGGTGGAAGGTGCGGGTTCACCGAGCGCGGCAGCGGCACCGGCTCCTCGGTGATCTTCTTCATCGTCGCCAGGTCGCTGTCGCTCTTGAAGAGACGCCGCCCGGTGCAGACCTCGTAAAGGATGATCCCGGCCGCGAAGACGTCCGAGCGCGCGTCGAGCGGCTTGCCCCAGCACTGCTCGGGCGACATGTAGCTGTACTTGCCCTTGATGGCGCCGGTCTGCGTCTGGACGATCCGGGTCCGCGCCTTGGCGATGCCGAAGTCGAGCAGCTTCACCCCGCCGTCGTAGGTGATCATGATGTTCTGCGGCGAGACGTCGCGGTGGACGATGTTCAGCGCCTGCCCGGTGTGATCGGCGAGAGAGTGCGCGTGGTGGAGCCCCTCGAGCGTGTAGCTCATCACCCGCGCGAAGAACTCGGGCTGCGGGAAGCGGTTCTTGCGGATGCTCTCGCGGACCACGCGCGACAGGCTCTGCCCGTCCACGTAGTCCATGGCCATGTAGTAGTGGCCGTCTTCCTTGCCGACCTCGTGCACCTGCACGACGTTCGGATGATTCAGCCGCGCCGCGACCCGCGCCTCGTCGAGAAACATCTCGACGAACTCGGGGTTGCGCACCAGGTTCGGCAGGATCCGCTTGATGACCAGCAGCTTCTCGAACCCGGCCGGCCCTGGCCGCTTGGCCAGAAAGATCTCGCCCATGCCCCCGTGCCCGATGAGCGCGAGCAATACGTACTTGCCCAGCCTCGTCTGAGGGACGGGCTGTACGACCTGGAGCTCGGCGGTATCGACCACTGGACCTGGGACCTCTTCGCCCGCCGATTTTATCGACCCCTTCGTGGGACTGTCAAACGCCGACGCGGGGGACCCCCACTCCGCAAACGTTGCGTAGTCGGTCGCAACGATTGCAGGGAGGAAGCGCCCGTCGACCAGGCGCAGCGGCGAAGCGGCTTGCGGTACGTGCCTTGCTAGGGCCCGCACTCATGACGAGCAGGCACGGCAGGGATGGCGAGAGCGGCTTCGCGCTGGTTGCGGTCGCGCTCTTGCTGCTGGTTCTGACGACCACGGCGGCGATCGCGCTGCACACCACGCGCACCGACCTCAATCTGGCGGGCCGCCTGCGCGAGTCGAAGTACGCCTTCTACGCGGCCGAGGCGGGGCTGGCCGCCGGCAAGCAGTTCCTGGCCAACAACTTCATCCAGGGCACCGGCTGGACCGCCAACCTCTCCGATCCGGCTCTCGTCTGCACCTTTCCCGAGACGACCAAGATGAACTGCTGTCCGACCGGATCGCTCAAGTGCATCCAGTCCGATCCGTTCTTCCAGCCATTCGCCAGCTCGAACGATCCCGCGCTCAAGGCCATCCGGACCGGTTACTTCGTCTGGTTTCGCAACAATTGCGATCTACCGAACTGCGCCGACCCGAGCGGAACCAAGCTGAGCGATCTCGACAATCGGGTGATCATCCACGCCGAGGGCTACGGCCCGAACGGATCGAAGGCGGTCCTCGAGCTGCAGGTCTCTCAGTTCGGCAATGCCACCGTCGTCGACTGCGGCTACGCGCAGAGCGCCGGTTGCGACAAGCTCAGCCACACCAGCAAGGACTCGGCGGCCGCGCCGATCACCACCTCTCGCGTGGTCAACTAGGAGCGCCCAGACGATGACGTCGCCGATCCAGCTTCACTCTCGCCTCGTCGGCTTCGGGCTCGGTGCCCTGGTGCTGATCGCCTTGGCCCAGTCGGCCGAGGCTCAGCCGTATGCCCGCGGCCGCAAGGTCTACATCGACAACTGTGTCTCCTGCCACTCCATCGGGTGGAAGAACGCGGTCGCCAAGGCCAAGACGCAGTACGGGCCGGATCTGACCCGGATCGCCGACCAGCGCGAGGAAGCCAAGCTCACCGCCTGGATCCGCAGCGCGCTGTTCGAGAACCCCCAGACCCACTGCCGCGCCCGGGTCACCGACGATTCGAAGGTCCGCGACCTGGTGTTCTTCCTCAAGGTCCGGCGCTTCGAGCGGCCGCGCAAGCCGGTGCTGATCGAGGGGCTCGGCGTCGGGACGCCCGCGCATTCGTCGGTGGCGGCGACCGCCGGCAGCGGGGGCGGAACCACGACCGGGCTCGGCGTGGTCAAGAACAAGGGCGGCGGGGGACCGGGCGGCACTTCGGGCATGCAGGGCCCGCCCACGACCACACCGCGCCAGCCGCAAAGTGTGCCGCCCGATCCCAAGACCGACCGCGCCAAGTCGAAGTCCAAGGGGGCACGCTGATGCGCACGCACGCTCTTGCGATCGCCTCCGGGCTGGCCGCGCTGCTGATCGCGACCGAGGCGGGTGCCCAGTCGCAGTGCTACGGCAACATCAACGCCCAGCCCTACGTCAGCGGCTTCACGCCGGCCGTGTTCTCGGCCAACAACAACGTTCAGACCGGTACGAGCCTCAAGCTCGACACGAACTTGAACCCGATCGATCCGAACAACATCAAGCTGCCGTTCAGTCAGAAGCTCACCGTCGACTATGTCTACGAGTCAGCCGGTGCCTCGCACACCTTCGGCTGGATGTTCCTCGACCAGTTCGCCTCGTACTTCAACTCGGACGGTACGCTGGTCGACCCGACCGGGGCCGCCCTGGCGCAGGCGATTTACCAGCGCGACGCCGGCAGCAACCCCGATTTCACGCGTAGCTCCAAGACCTACTCCGACGGCGGGACCTGGGCCCACTTCCCCAACTACCTGGAGAGCCGGTCGAGCACGATCTTCAAGCTCTGCGACGACGACACCGACACCACGGTCTTCGGCGCCAACTACGCCCCGGTGACCGACGCGAGCTCGACCAACGACGGCGTTCCCGACTACGACGTCAACGGCGACGGCGTGATCAACGTGGCCGACCGGACCGTCGATCTCGGGACCGTGCAGGGCAACCGCGAGATCATCTTCTTCCTGGTCGTCTACTACGACCAGACCGTCAAGCACCGCGCCCTCGGCCTGACCGCGACTCCCGACAGCACCATCCTGTCCAAGACGATCGTCTTCTTCTCCAAGCACGCGATGAATCCCGACCGCGGCGTGCTCGGCAACAACACCCAGGTCACCAAGATCGATATCGGCTGCGACTATCCGAACAGCTGCGCCGGTATCACCGGCTGGCTCGACGCAGCGACGCTGGCCCGCCTCAACACGCCGGCGTACGGCAACATCTCGCTGCCGCACGAGGCGGTCACCGTCAAGACCAGCGCCGCCGGCGACATGCCGCACCTGATCCTCGGCGCGCCGACCACCTACCCGAACCTCTGGCTCCTCGGTTGGGAGGACCTCGTCAACTACGACAACACCTCGTGTAGCGGCTGCACCCAGGGCGATCGCGACTACAACGACCTCGTCTTCCTCGTGCGCCGACAGAACGGCGGTTCGGTGCAGTCGCAATCGCTGTCGACTGACATCCCGGCCGCCGTGCGTGCCGACACCGTCATCCATCGCGTCAAGATCAAGAAGCAGGAGACGATCCCGATTCCTCCCTGCACGGCAGCACCGACGACGCGCATCGACTACTACTACTCCATCGACGGTGGAGTGACCTGGCGTCCGGTCACCTTCCCGGCCACGTCGCCCAACGAGGTCACCATCAGCCTACTCGGTGCCGGCGTCTCGGGAACCGATCTGCGCTGGCGGGCCGACATCATCAGTCCGTCGGAGAACTGCCAGCCTCAGATCAACAAGCTCGACATCGGCTACGAGGCCGTCGTGCACGGCACCTATTCGCAGTCGTCTCCGGTTCCGCTGGCGAACCTGTTCTACCGCGGCGGCTTCGAGACGCCGGCGGCCACCTGGGTCACCAGCGGGACCCCGGCCGACTTCCGCTACCGTGGGCACTTCGGGGCCTACCGTCGCTACGATCCTGACAACCCGTCGATCGACACCTCCAACCTGCTCTGGGACGCAGGCGCCCAGCTGGCGGCCAAGAACCCCGACACGCGCAAGATCTACACGGCCATGCCGTACACGCCGTGTCCGGTGGCCGATCAGGGCCCCTCCGGCACCTGCCGCCTTTCGCTGACCACTGCCAACACGATGCTCAACAGCCAGCTCATCGATTCGGCGGCTTGCTCCGAGATGTACAACGGCAAGCCGATCTTCGACGTGGACGGCAACAACGTCTGCGACGCGACCGATGCGCAGCTGCTCATGCAGTGGACGCGTGGCTGGGAGACCCCGGGCGTGCAGCGTGCCTGGAAGCTCGGGCCCGTCATCCACTCGAGCGCCGCCGCCGTCGGCCCTCCGGGCATTCCGAGCTGGTACGTCGGGACCCGGGTCCCGTCTGCCGAGAAGGACGAGTTCCGGATCTGGGCCGCCGATCCGCTGCGCGCCCAGCGCCGGACCGTCGCCTTCGTCGGGTCGCAGACCGGCATGGTGCACGCATTCGACGCCGGCCAGTACCGCTACGGCGATGACCCGGCGACGACCAGCATCAAGGAGCAGCGCGGCTACTTCAATCGCGTCTCGGGCACGCCCGATTACGGCACCGGCGCCGAGAACTACGCCTACGTCCCGAAGAACATGCTCAAGTACCTGCGCCACTCCTGGGCCCTCAACAAGGTGCCGATCACGACCGGCGAGCAGCCGGCGATCGACGCTGCACTGACCGCCGCCGACGTCAAGATCGGTTCGACCTTCAAGACCGTGCTGGCGATGAACATGGGCTTCGCGCACCCGTGGCTGCACGCCATCGACGTGACCACGGCCACCGAGCCCAAGGAGATCTGGGCGGCGCCGTGGACCGATACCGACTTCCAGGGCTCGCGGTCGAGCCCGGCGATCGTGCGGCTGCAGCTCGGCGCGACCAACACCTACTGGGCGATCCTGACCAGCTCCGGCATCGCCGACGTTCCCAGCAACGTCTTTCTGTACGCCATCGATGCGACCACGGGTCAGACCATCGCCAACGGCAAGGTGCCGCTCAACAATCCCGCCGGCCCGCCGGGCGTGAGCGAGACGGCCTACGGCATCGAAGGCCACATCCTGCCGTACGACTCGGACGCCGACGGCTACGTCGATCGGGTCTACGCCGTCGACACCAACGGCCGGCTCTGGAAGTGGGACACCGTCAGCCAGCAGGTCTGCCTGCTCGCCAGCGTCGGTCGCCCGGTCTACTCGGCGCCGACGATCGTGCCGCCGCCCGAGGGGACCCTCGGGGGCTCGGTCGCGATCTTCTTCGCCTCCGGCGACGATCCCGAACGCAACGACGCCACCGGCACCAATTACATCTACGGCTACGCCGATGCGGCGCAGCCCGGCAGCTGCACGTCGGCCGATGTCACCGAGGTCTACAAGCAGCCGATCAAGGCCGGCGAGAAGGTCTGGGCCGATCCGTTCTCGAGCGACGACGCCGTCTACTTCGCTTCGGCCGGCACCGATCGCTCCGACATCTGCCTCGCCGGCGGTGCGTCGGGCGGCAGCGTCTACCAGGTCCAGGCCAACAACAACGGGGCGCCGCAGTCGGTGGCCCTCGTCGGTAACGCGGCTGCCGGCATCTTCGTCACCGACCAGAAGGTCCTGGTCAACACGGTCGGCGGCAAGACCGTCATCTACGGCACCCAGAACCAGAACAACAACCAGGTGAAGGCCAAGTCCGTCAACACGCCGATGAAGGACGAGGCGTGGAACGAGCTCGGAGCGACCAAGTGACCACCCGCCGCCGCAGCGACGACGGCTTCACGATGATCGAGCTGCTGGTCTCGCTGACGATCGTCGTCATCGGTCTCATCGGGCTCTTCTCGACGATGCTGTCGGCGTCGCGTGGCAACGCCATCGGCGAGGCGATCGTCCAGGCCACGATGCTGGCCGAGGAGCGCCTCGAGCGGCTCCGCACCCTCGACACCGTCACGTTGCAGAGCTTGCCCGCGGCCGAGGCCACGCCCGCTCCGGTCACCGTCAAGCCGGTGCTGACCGCCGGCGAGCAGGCCAAGGCGACGGGGGTCGTCTACACGATCAACGCCTCGTCGGTGACCCCGGCCGGAAGTACCGGGGTCCTGCAGCTGACGGTCCGCGTCGCCTGGAAGATGCCCGAGGAAGCGGCAGCTGCACCGGGTCGCGAAGTGGCCGTCTCGACGATGGTCTTCCGGCCCACGAACTGATGAGGAACGCCGTGGTCGCCACACGTACGCTGCGCCGGGACGCCGGTTTGACGCTGGTCGAGCTGATGATGGTGCTGGTGCTGGCCTCGGTGGTGATCCTGGCGGCGACGCAGATCCACTCGACCATCTCGACGGAGCTCGACCGGGGCACGCGCGTCTCCGACTCCCAGCAGACCATGCGGGCGGCGATGGAGGTCATCGAGCGCCACGTGCGCCTCTCGGGTCGTTACCTCGGAACGGGCGTGCTCACGGTCAAGCCGGCCTCGGGCGCCGAGCAGGACTTCCCGGTCGTGCAGTGGACCGACGGGGGCCTTACCAAGGCCGACCAGATCTCGCTGCTGATCGGCTCCGACGTCGCCGCGAAGATCGACACCAACCAGCCCTACCAGTCGGCCAGCACCAAGATCACCGGCAGCGCCACGCAGTTCAAGAACGGCGACCTCATCCTGCTCGACTACTACGACACCACGGTGGGGCCCCCTGCGCGGAAGCTCTGCGTCAAGCAGCTCACGCAGCTGCCCGGTACGAGCAAGACCATCGAGCACGGTTCCGCACAGACCCTGAACGCCACCGGTACTCAGGACCTCTGTGCCTCGAAGCTCAACAATTCGACCCTGCCGGCGTACATGAGGTTGATCGGCCGCAGCGGCGTCAGCTTCCGGATCAACACCACCGACGATCCTCGCGTTCCGTACCTGGAGATGGATCCCGACGGACCGTTGCTCGGGACCACCAACGGCGGCCTCGGTTTTCAGCGTCTCGCTCCCAACGTCGAGGACCTGCAGTTCGCCTTCCAGCTCGCGAAAACGGCGACCACCGAGCTTCCGGACCTGACGGCGGCCAACCAGGGTTGGGTCAACTCGGGTACGCTCACCACCGACCAGGTCAAGCGCATCCGCAACGTACGCATCACGCTGGTCGTGCGGGTCCCGCGAGAGGAAGGCGGGATGTCGCGCGCCGGCATCGGCAAGGGCGAGCGTCCCCAGGTCGAGAACCGGGAGGCCTCGACGAGTGGCGGCAATCCGGACGGCTACGTGCGCAAACGACTGGAGTCCATCGTGCAGATCCGCAACATGGGAATGGGAATTTGAAGCAAACCCCGAGGGGCGAGCTCGGCTTCACCTTGGTGGAGCTGATGGTCGTCATCGCCATCGTCGCAGTCGTCGCCGCCCTGGGTTTCTCGCGCATGACCGGCTTCACGGCCAGCGAGGACGCCAGGCGCTTCACGCGGGAGATCGCTTCGCAGATCACCGCCGCCCGGCGGCGGGCCATCAACAGCGGCCTGACCTACGAGATCCATCTCAAGCAGCGCAGCGTCCAGTGGGTGCGCAAGAACGCCGGCAACGCCATCGTCGAGTACGGCCCCCTGGTGCAGGCGGGAGGCGCGCCGGTCCCATCGGCCGGAGCCAAGCCGCTGAGCATCCTCGGGGTGCGCCCGACCACCTACGCCCAGCTGGCGTCGACCAGCAGCGTGATCAACACGCAGCACACGCCGTCGACCGTCTTCACGGCGTCGACGACCTGGATCATGCAAGTGGACGGGACCGGGATCGTCGACGGCGACGTGACCAACAACGGCAGCTCGCCCCCGCCGCTCGACGGCCTCAGCATCTTCGTGGACGGACCGAGGAAGTTTCGCGTCATCGTCTATCCCCTCGCGGCCCAGCCGCAGGTCCTCGATCGCTGGTAGGGGAGGGTTCTCCTTGTCTGTGCAGCCCAGAAGTGCACGACGCGACGCCGGTCTGACGCTCATCGAGCTGATGCTCGTGCTGGCGTTGGCCTCGGTGGTCGTGCTGGCCGCCACGCAGATCCATTCCACCATCTCGTCGCAGCTCGAGAAGGGCTCGCGGATCTCCGATGCCCAGCAGACGTTGCGGGCCGCGATGGAGGTGATCGAGCGATACGTGCGCCTGTCGGGCCGCCAGCTCTCGGTGGGCGTGGTCAGCGCGCGGCAGGGAGGCGTCGAGGCGCCCTTCCCGGTGATCCTGTGGACCGACGGTGGGGCCACGGCACCCGACCAGATCTCGATGCTGTTCGCGACCGACGTCTCCATCCCGCTCAACGCAGCGGGATACTCGCCCACGGCCACCACCATCACCGGCGACGCGACCCAGGTGAAGAACGGCGATCTACTGGCCATCGACTACTACGACACGACGCAGGCACCTCCGGTCCGGATGGTCTGCCTCAAGCAGGCGACCACCACGCCGGGCACCAGCAAGGTCGTCGATCACGGCGGCACCTCGACGCTCAACTCGCCGGCCGGCTCCGACACCTGCGCCAGCAAGGTGACCAGCAGCGCCCAGCCGGTGACGATGCGCCTGGTCGGTCGCGGTGGAGTCAGCTTCCGGATCAACTCCACCGACGATCCGCGCGTGCCTTACCTGGAGATGGACCCCGACGGTCCTCTGCTCGGGGCGGGCAATGGCGGGTTCGGCTTCCAGCGGCTGGCGGCCAACGTCGAGGACCTGCAGTTCGCCTTCCAGCTATCGAATCTGCCGACCGATCCGTTCCCGAACCTGGCAGCCGCCAACGAGGGCTGGGTCAATTCGGGCACGCTCTCGATGACCGACGTCCAGCGGATCCGCAACGTCCGGATCACCCTGGTGGTGCGGGTGCCCCAGGAGCAGGACGCGATGACCGCGAACAACGTGGCCAAGGGCGAGCGGCCTGCCGTCGAGAACCGCCAGGCTTCGACCGCGAGCGGCGGGACCCCTGACGGCTACGTTCGTCGCCGGATGGAGTCGATCGTCCAGGTACGCAACTTCGGCATGGGCCTCTGACGAGAGCTCAGGCGTCGTAACCGGCACCGGCGCTGATGCCGAGCGCCACTTCGACGTGGGTCAGCAGCGTGGCCAGGTCGAAGGGCTTCTCGAGGAAGAGCGGGACGCGCATCTCCAGCGCGCGCTCGCGGGCCTGCCGCGCAGCCGTCATCACGATCACCGGCGGCACGTCGGTGTCGCTGTAGAGCCGCCTGAGCTCCGCGAGTGTGGCGCCGCCGTCCATGCGCGGCATCATCACGTCGAGCAGGACGACGTCGGGTCGCTGGGTGGCGAACGAAATCAGCGCCTCGGCGCCATCCTTGGCGGTGAGCACGGCGTAACCGGCCGACTCGAGTGCATCCTGGACCATCTCCAGGATCGCCTCGTCATCGTCGACGACCAGGACACGCTTGAGGGGATCCACGATGCCTCCAGAGACGGGAACTGCGTCGGGCCGGCTTGGCAGAACGCTGGCCCCTTAGAGTTAGGGCCTTCGGGGGCGCTGACAAGCCCTCATCGCGCCGCCCCGGCGCGTTCCTTCCAGAGGGTGACGCGGTTGCGGCCGGTCCGTTTCGATTCGTACAGCGCCTGATCGGCCGCCTGGACCAGATCCTGGGCGGTGGCAAAGACGCCGGGTCGATGGATGGCCACGCCGACGGAGGTGGTGATCTTCAGCTTCAGGTCGCGCAAGGCCATGGGCCGCCTGCCGACGAGCTCGCGGAGCCGCTCGGCGAACTGCAGCGACTGGGCCTCGTCGAGACCGCGGGCCAGGATCACGAACTCCTCGCCGCCGTAGCGGGCCACGAGATCCTCGACCCGGACGGTGGCGTTGATCCGCTGGGCGAACTGCTGCAGCACCTGATCTCCGACGAGGTGACCGTGGGTGTCGTTGACCTGCTTGAAGTGGTCGAGGTCGAGGAACAGCAGGGCGACGCTCACGTCATGACGCTGGGTGAAGCTGAACTCGGCCTCGAGCCGTTCGAAGAAGTGCTTCTTGTTGTAAAGGCCGGTCAGGCCGTCCTTGAGCGCGGCCTCGTACATCTTGGCCGAGAACGACTGCTCGAGGCCGTCCTGGTAGGTGAACTTCAGGACCGTCGTCCTGCCGACGACGATCCGGTCGCCGTCGGCAAGCCGGGCAGGGTGCTCCGCGGTCACGCGCACGCCGTTGAGGAAGGTGCCATTGCGCGAGCCGAGGTCCTCGAGGCCCACGTCCTGGTCATGGAAGGCGACCCGGGCGTGGAGACGCGACAGCCCCTCGTCGGCGAGCGCGATGTCGGCTTCTGCCGAACGGCCGATGGTCAGCGGATGGTCACCGAGCTTGTAGACCTGACCGACGCCGGTGCCGGCCAATACGACGAGGTACGCGTGGCGCGGCCCCACGTCCTCCGTCTGGACGCGACCCGCGGGGTCGATCTCAGAGCGGGTCTCGTCCTCGTCGTCCCAGTCGACCATCCGACGAGACAAGTATAGCGCGGGGGCTCGAGGCTGGCCCTTGCTACTGGCAGCGCTCGAAAAAGCTGCCTTCGGCGCGGACGCCCGAAGCGCCCAGGTGGACGCGGGGGATGGCCCGTCCGTCGATGAACAGCTCGAAGCGCACGCAGCCGCTCGTGGAGCGGAAGGTGAACCCGTGGATCGGGTCGGGCGAGCGGAAGGTGAAGTTCACCAGGCGCGGGGCGGCCGACATGCCGTCGAAGCCGGGGCGCATGAACTTCGGACGCAGCGACGAGATCACGCCACCGCGGGTGGCGATGACGCGCCCGGTGAAGACGTGAGCGATCGAGCCGGTGGTGCTGCGCAGGTGCCAGGTGCCGGAGGGGTCGACCCAGATCCAGTAGCCGAGCGGCGAGCCGGCGTGGAAGGGCGGCCGGCCATAGACGTCCTTGACCACGCCCATCGGCTGAGGCGGCACGTAGGTCGGCGGAGGCCCCATCACCTCGGGGGCGTTCGGGACCGGCTGGGGCGCCATGGGCTGCGGTGCCATGGGCTGCGGCGGCGGTTGCTGCGGGTAGGCGGGCGCGGGCTGCTCGTAACAGCCGATGGTGGCCGCCGAAAGCACTAGAAGGCCGGCAAACATGCCGATCCGGTTTCGCATGGTGACTCCCCTCATGGGCCGATTGCCCCGGATCACGATCGTGTCCGGGGACTCCTGCCCGTATCTACGCAGCTCAGCCCAGCAACTGTTGCTTGCGTTGCCGCAGGTCCTTGAGCTTTTCGGCCTGGGCGGGCGCCAGACCGTCGGCGTTCTTGAGCACGTCGTCGAGGACCGAAAGGTCGCGCTGCTCGCGCTGCTGGAGCTCCTTGAGCATCGTGTTGAACAGCTCGAAGAAGTCCTTCAGCTCGTCGTTCTTGCGCAGCGGACGCACGTCGCGCAGGTTGCCGTCGGAGACCTGCTGGATGTACCGCCCGATGGCGTAGAGCGGTCCGGCCACCCGGTGGGTGTAGAAGATCCCGAAGGCGGTCAGGACCACCACGAAGCCACCCATCGACGCCAGCAAGACCCAGAAGGTCTTGTCGCGGTCCTCCTCGAGGGTCTTGTTGATCAAGCCCGACAGCTCGGCCGAGGGCTGCAACGTGATGAGCTGATCCTTGAGCAGCGTCGAGGCCTCGCGGCGCGCCTGGTAGAGGAAGAAGCCGAGAACCCCGGCGATCAGCAGCGAGGCGATGACCGCCAGCATCGAGTACTTGAGCTGAAAGCGACGATCGATGAGGTAGTTGCCGATCTTGCGCTGGTTCCTGCCCTGCTGCGTCTCGGTGGTGGCTGCCATTGTCCTTGGGATCCCTTTGGGAAAAGCGGCAGGGAGAAGTTACTGCTTCTGGCTACGAAGCACGGTGAGCGAGCTCTTGGCGACGCGGACCACGCGGTCGTTGCGCTCGCGGTCGACGAGCGCCTCGAGGGGGCCGATCGCCCTGGCGTCGCCGAGCGTCCGCAGGGCCTGCGCCGCGACCATGCGCACGAAGGGATCGGCGTCGGCGAGCGCGACGATCAACGCTTCGACGGCGCGCTTGTCGCCGAGCAGCTCGAGGACCTTGGCTGCCCGGGCTCGCTCGTACTTGTCCTGCGCGTCCTTGAGCGCCTTGACGTAGGACTCGAGGGCGATCTTGCCGCGCATCTGGACGAAGTAGTCCTTCACCACCGCCGACAGCTCGGGTCCCGTCTCGCCCTTGAGGAGCGAGTCGACCAGTGGCGCGGCGACCTGCTCGTCGCGGTAGCCGGCCAGTGCGCGTGCAGCGGCCTCGCGGGTCTTGGCGTCGGTGTCATCGAGGCGCTTGGCCAGCGGCGAGATCGCGCCCTGGGCCTTGATGGCGCCCAGCGCGCGCGCCGCCTCGACGCGAACGACCGGCTCGACGTCGCTGAGGAGCGAGACCAACCCGTCGGCGGCCTCGACGGCGCCGAGCTGCCCGAGCGATGCGGCGCAGGCGGCCCGCAGCGCCGGAATCGGATCGGTCAGCGCCTGCGTCAGAGGCCCCACCGCGGTCTTGTCCGCCAGTCGACCCAGGAGCAGCGCGGCCCCCAGTCGAACCCGCAGGGGACCTTTGCCCAGCTCGCGGACCAGCCGTTCCGTGCGTGACTCGGCCAGGGCGACGCCCGACAGCAGCGTTCCCAACACGAGCGCCACCGTCGCCAGCATCGCAGCTGACCGTCGTACGGCAACACCCCCTACTGCCCCGCCAATGCTCACGGTCCTCCTCCGCTGGCGCCGGGTACCGTGCCCGCCGCGCCGTCGATAGACGCTTCTTCGCGTTTCAGAGTCGGACGGATGATCGCACGCGCTCACCGTCGCGGTCAACGGGTCGGGGCGGGCCTTTGCGACGGCCCATGGACGTGGGACACTAGAGGCATGGATGCCCGGATCAGGTCCTCGTAGCCGGCAGTGGACTCGGTCACGTCGCTTCTGGCCCGCGTCGAACAGCTCACGGCCCGGCTTCTGGGCGAGGGCAGGGCGGGATCCGGGCGGATCGTCGAGGAGCTGGTCGCGACGGTGCCTGCGCTCGAGCGGTCGGCGCTGGTCGACGTCGCGGCGGCGGTGCGCAAGCTGGGTGAGGCGGTCTGGTCGGACGCGACCGGGTGGGCGGGCGCGATCGCGCACACGGTGGAGGCGCTCGAGACGGCGCGCTGGGAGCTTTCGACGTTGGCGCCGCGCACCGCCGGCGATGCCCCGCAGGCGGCCGGGGAGCTGCCATCTCCCGACGGTGCGGCGGCTCTGGTCCTGGCGCTCGCCGACGCTGGCTCCGAGGCCATCGAGCGGCTCGAGGCCCGGCTGGTCGCACTGGGGGTCCGCGCGACAGGTCCGCTGCGCTGGCTGATCCGGGGCGGAGCCTTGCCCGCGCGTCGCCGGGCGATCCATGCGCTGGGCGCGCTGGTGGCGGCGCACGGCCCGGGCGTTCCGGAGCGGCTGCGCGCGGAGCTGGAGGTCGAGCTCGAGGCTGCGGCGAGCGAGGGGCTCGGGTACGAGGCGGCGCTGGCGCTGGCCTGGTTCCCGGGGGCGACCGGCAAGCGCGCGCGCCAGGGTCGCGGCCGGATCGAAGGGCTCCGGAGCCGGGTCGCCCAGGCGGTCCACGCGCACTGGGCCGACGGGGGCGCCGAGCCGCTGGCGAAGCTCCCGGCCGCCGACCGCGCGCTGCTCTTCGAAGCGCTGCGTGACTTCGGACCCGAGGTGGCCGGCCACGTGGATCGTCTGCTGCGCAAGCTCGCGGTCGAGCCAGGTTCGGCAAGCCAGCTGGCGGCGCTGGCGACGGAGGTCGCGGCCAGCGGCGATGCCCGTCTGACGCCAGCGCTGCTGTTCGTCCTCGAGGTGGTCGACGCGCGTCAGTGTCCGGAGGCGCAACAGGCGGCGGCGTGGGCGCTGGGGCGCATTGGTGATCGCCGCGCCGCCCATCCGGTGCTCAAGCTCCACGCGCAGGCAGAGACGCCCCGGGCGCAGGTGGCGCTGGCGGCGGCCGCCGCCCGCCTGGGTCGACCCGAGCCGGCGCTCGGGCTGCTGGCGCGTCCAGATCTCGAAATGGCAGACATCGAGGCGCTGGGCGCCGTCGCCCGCCCCGACGTCGTGGCCGTGCTCGAGCCTTACCTGGCCGGCCAGGGCGAGCGCCGGGAGGCGGCGCTGGCGGCGATCGGCGAGGCGGGCGACGAGGGCGCGCTGCGCCTCCTCGACCGTCTGCCGGTCGAAGCGTCGGTGGAGAAGGCGAGGGGGCGGATCCTGGCGCGCAGCTGGTTGCGGCGTGCGGCCCTCGCTCCAGGCGCGACGGAGCTGCCCACGCCGGGTCCGGTCGTCGTCGTGCGTCGCCTGCGCGACTGGCTCGTCGGCGGCCTGCTCTACGTCACGGGGCTCGTCTGTCTGCTGGTCGCCCGTCGCGCCGCCGCTGCCGGCCTCTTCGAGCGAGCGGCAGCCCGCGTGCCGGCCTGGATCCGCGCCCATCGTCGCGGCGTCTCCGTGGCAGCACGCAGCGGCGATTACGCGCGCGCAGTGCGGCTCTACGAGCGCGCCCGCACCAGCGGCCTTAGCGGCGAGGACGAGGACGAGCCGGAGCGCATGGTGCGGTGCTACCTGGCGCTCGCCGATCGACTCGTCGCTGACGGCGATCCGGAGCGAGCCCGGGCGCTGCTCGAGCCGCTCTCGGAGCTCGAGCTCGCCGCCCAGCGACCCGATCTCGCCCAGGCGCTCGTGGTGCAGCGCGAACGGCTCGCCGCATGAGCGGCCCCCATCGCGTCGAGCTGTGGGTCAGCGGCACCCGCGGGGCCCGACGTCGGGTCGTGGTCCGGGTCGACCCCGTCGACGGGGCCCTGCGCTGCGACTGCGGCGAGGCCGGATGCTCACACCTCGAGCAGGCGCGCGCGCAGCTCGGGCTCGGCGGCGCGCCAGCGTCCCCGGCCATCGATCGGGAGGTGCCCTTCGACAAGGGATTGCGTCGCACCCTGGTCGCGCTCGCCGAAGGTGGGCTCGCAACCACGGACCGCCCGACGCTGATGGCGCTGCACCGGCGCGCGCTCGACGAGGATCGCCCGCGCGTGGCCCGTCGGCTCGCCGAGCTGGTGCAGCTCGCCGACAGGGTCGGGGATCCGGGGGCCGCGCTGCGGGCCGCGCACCTGTTCGCCGAGCTGCACCGGGGCAGCCCGAGGGTGCTCGAGCGGCCGGGCTCGGAGGGTACCCTCGAGCGGATCGAGGAGGCGCGGCTCGTCGAGATCGGCCGCGATCTGCGACCCGGCGCCGAGCACGGCTTCGAGGAGGTCAGCTACCTGGTCGACGTCGAGAACGGCGCGCTCTTTCGCGAGGTGAGACGCCCCGGGGTCCCGGGGCCCTCGCGCCGTCCGCCCTTCGAGCCGTTCCCGAGGCGCTGCCTGGTCCAGCTCGGCGGGCTGCACGAAGGGCCGGTACCGAGGCGGATCGAGCTGATGCAGTACGAGCTCGGCCCACCGCTCGAGGGTGACGACCTCGGCCAGCTGGTGGCGCTGGCCGATCCGCAGCTCGCCCGGGTCCACCAGCGCGCCCGCGAAGGGGCGCGGGTGGCCTTCATCCGCATCGAGGCGGTGGTCACCTCGCCGCGCGGAACCCAGCTCGTCCTCGATGGCGGCGAGCTGGCGCTTCACGGCGACCCCGACGACTTCTACCGCGCCGGCTTCGAGGCGCGGGCGGCCCGGGTGCCGGTCGATGCGGTCTTCGGACGGCTGGTCGTCGACGGGGCAGGGGAGCTGCGCCTGGTGCCGCTGGGCCTGCTGACGCTGGCGCCCGGGAGCGCGGGGTTGCACGGGCTGGGACGGTAGGGGGGAACGTCGCTCGTTCTTTTACGGGGACTGGAGCTTCGCCGCGATCGCGTCGAGCGCCACCTGCTCCTGCGTGCCGGTCTCGAGGTTCTTGAGCGCGGCGTTACCGGCGGCCAGCTCCTCGGCACCCAGGATGGCCACGAAGCGCGCCCCCACGTTGCCGGCCCGCTTCATCTGCGACTTGAAGCTTCCACCGCGCGGGTCGAGCTCGACGGTCAGCCCCTGACCGCGCAGCGTCACGGCAAGCGAGAAGGCCCGCTCGCGGGCGCCCGGGACATCGGCGGTGGCGACGATGAAGAGGTCGGCGCGAGGCGCCAGGCGCTCGGCCGCACCCGGTCCCAGGGCCATCACCAGACGCTCCACGCCCACTGCGAAGCCAACCCCGGTGACGGCCGGCCCGCCGAGGGCCTCGACGAGACCGTCATAGCGGCCACCGCCGCCCAGGGCGTTCTGCGAGCCGAGCTCGGGCCCGGTCCCGTGAATCTCGAACGCGGTGCGCGTGTAGTAGTCGAGCCCGCGCACGATCGAGGAGTCGACCAGGTAGCCGATCGTCGCTGCATCGAGGTAGCGCCGGACGCCGTCGAAGTGCTGGAGGCAGCGCGCGCAGATGCCCTCGAGAGGCCTCGGCAGCGTCTTGGCCACCTGGATGCAGCCGGGCTGCTTGCAGTCGAAGACCCGCAGCGGATTGCGCTCCACCCGACGCTGGCAATCCTCGCACAGCTCGCCCTTGCGCGCCTCGAGCAGCGCGATCAGCCGCGCCCGGTAGGCCGGCCGGCAGTCGGCCTCGTTGCAGCCGACCGACGACAGACGGAGCTCGTAGCGCTCGATGCCGGCCTGACGCACGATCGCGTCGAGCAACGCGACGACCTCGGCGTCCAGCATCGGATCGTCGCTGCCGAAGGCCTCGAGGCCGATCTGGTGGAACTGCCGGTAGCGCCCTTTTTGGGGACGCTCGTGCCGGTACATCGGTCCGGCGTAGTACCAGCGCGTGATCGGCTCGGCCTTGTGGACGGCGTGCTCGACGTAGGCGCGCACGCAGCTCGCGGTCCCCTCCGGTCGCAGCGAGAGGCTGGTCCCGTCGCGATCGGCGAAGGTGTACATCTCCTTCTCGACGACGTCGGTGGTCTCGCCGACCCCGCGTGCGAACAGCGCCGTCACCTCGACGATCGGCGTGCGTGCCTCGCGAAATCCGGCCGCGTGCAAGACCTTGCGCGCACTCTGCTCGAGGTGGCTCCAGACCGCGCTCTCGGGCGGCAACACGTCGTTCATGCCACGGATGGCTTGCAGCCGATCCTTGCTCATCGTCAGGCTCCGTCGGTGGCCGTGGCCACCTCGGCCAGCACCAGCATCTCGGGATTGAGTCGTTGCAACAGGAACTGCTCTGCGGCCAGCACCAGCTGCGGGTCGCGTGCCTCGAGCGTGACCTTGACCCGGTAGCGCGGCGTATCGAGGCGCGGATAGGAGCCGATGTCGACGCCCGGGAAGGCCGCCACGGTGGCATCCAGATGCGGCGCGATCTCGGGCTCGTCCGAGCGCGTGAAGACCACGCGCAGGTGGAAGGGCTCGCCGCGGAAGCGCTCGCGCACCGACTCGAACTTGCGCCGGAAGATCTCCGGGATCCCCGGCAGGATGAAGACGTTCTCGACGGTGATGACCGGCCAGCGCAGGTCGTGGCTCGGGATCAGCTTGGCCCCCGTCGGCACGTCGGCCATGCGCAGGTGGTGCTCCTTGAGCCGCTCCGCATAGAAGCTGCGCAGCATCGCCTCGAGCTCGGGCTGGCGGTGCACCGTCTGGTCGAACGCGCGCGCCACCGCCAGCATGGTGACGTCGTCGTGCGTCGGGCCCACGCCGCCCGAGGTGAAGACGTAATCGTGCGACGGGACCACGCGGTGCAGCTCGGCAACGATCTCGTCGATCTCGTCGGGAACCACGCAGATCCGGCGCAAGGTCACGCCCAGCTCGCGCAGCTCGGTGCAGAGGTAGTACGCGTTCACGTCCTGCACCTTGCCGGTCAGGATCTCGTTGCCGATGACGACGATGGCGGCGGTTCGGCCGGGCATGGCCCAGCAGACTAGCACGTCAGCTTTCGAGCAGCGCCACCGCCGCCGGCACCACTTCGACGACGTCTGCCTCGATCCGCAGCTGGCAAAGGTGGTCGTGCTCCGTCTCGCCGCGGTTGACGATCGCGTAGGGCACGCCGCGGTCCGCCGCGAGCAGGGGAATGGAGGCCGCCGGGTGCACCGAGAGGGTCGAGCCGAGCGCGAGCACGGCGTCAGCGCGCTCGGCCAGCTGCGCGGCGCGCTGCAAAACGTCGGGGCGCAGCGCCTGACCGAAGCTGATCGTGGCCAGCTTGAGCGGTGCGCCGCACGAACCGCAGGCGGGCACGTCGCCGGTGGCGCGGAAAGCCGCCATCGCCTGGTCGGGCTCGTCGCGCCACCCGCAGTCGATGCATTCGACCATCCGGTTGGTGCCGTGCAGCTCGAGCACCAGCCGCTCGCTGGACCCGGCGAGCTGGTGGAGCCCGTCGATGTTCTGCGTGACCAGGCCGGCCAGCCGCGGCTCGAGGCGCACCAGCGCGCGGTGCGCCGGATTCGGCATCGCGGCGCGAAAGGCTTCGTACCCTTCGGACTTGTACTCCCAGTACTCGCGGCGCTTCTCGGGGTCGGCTCGAAACTCCGGGTAGGTCACCGGCTGCCGCCGCTTCCAGACGCCGTCGGGCCCGCGGAAGTCGGGGATCCCACTGCCGGTCGAGATGCCGGCGCCCGTGAAGACGAGGATGCGGCGCTTGTGCGCGAGGAGCTCGGCCAGCGCGGCGGCTCCCGCTCCGGCTCCGTACGGGGGGCTCATCGTGGCAGCATGCCACGGCCCGGCTTCTCGGGTATGCTGCGCGGCCGGATGCACCTGCCGTCGACGAGGAACGTGGGGTGGGCCGGTCTCGTGCTGGCCGTCTGGTGGCAGGCGGGCTGCTTCCACAGCGCTCGCAGCCGCCCCCGCTTTCCGAGCGGCGAACGCTTCGTGATGCCGGTCCTCGACCCGGACGACGAGCGCGGCATCTACGTCCCGGTGCTGGTCAACGGCAAGGGCCCCTTCCTCTTCCAGCTCGATACGGGCGCCTGGCTCTCCACCTTCGCCGCCGATCTGGCGGTCGAGCTGCGGCTGGCCCCCGCCGAACGCAAGCCGATGGTGGTCGTCGACGCGGCCGGAACCAGGCGCCGCTACACCGGCGCGCGGATCGCCGAGCTGAGGCTCGGGGATCTGGCCCTTCGCGACGTCGGGGTCGGCCTGTTCCCCGACCGCCCGCAACGGCGGGCCGGGCTGCGGGTGGCCGGCCTGCTGGGCATGAACGTGCTGCGCGACCTGCGCATCGAGGTCGACCTCGATCGCGGCATCGTCGTCCTCGACCGCACCAACGTCCGTCGGCCGACCGCCGAGGGGCCCGGCCCGATCGTGCTGCCGATGCAGCTCACCGAGGGGCGGCGCAAGCCGTGGGTCACGCTGACCATCGATGGTCACCCGGCCCGTTTCGTCGTCGACACCGGGGCTTCCCGCACCAGCATCCACGAGGACGTGGCTCACCGGCTGCGGCTGCCCTTCGACAAGAAGGTCCGCGGCGAGGCGCGAGCGCTGCTCTCGACGATCGCCTACGCGGGAATCTTCCGGGCCCGTCTGGGCCTGGGCCCGGTCGGCCTCGAGGGTTTCGGCCTGCGGCCCTTGCCGACGGCAGGAGGCAGCCTCAGCCGCGCCGGGCTGCTGGGCATGGACGTCCTTGGACGCTACCGCCTGGTCATCGATCTCGGCGCGGGCCAGCTCGAGCTGCACTCGCGTCGTTCCCTCGCCGACCGTGTCCTGCGGCGCCAGCGACTCGCTCGCTGGGGACGCGCGCTGCCCTCGTGTCGCCGGCGCGACGGGTCGGACCGCCCGGCAACCGGGCGCGCCCCAGCCCCGAGCTTCGGCGGCTGTCTGCGTCTCGGATCGGTCAAGCGCATCGCCACTCGCGATGGCGATCGCGCCGAGGTCGACCTCGAGGTCCTGACGCCCCTGCGAGGGCCCGTCCGGCTGATGCTCGCGGTGGCCTCCGAGGTCGGCACGCCGTTGCCCGGCGACTACCGTTTCGGCGCCATCGTGGCACCCCCCCGCGGTCCCGCCCAGCGAGCCTTCCGTCGCCGGGTCCTCTTGCCGCGCCTGCCGACGGGCCTGGTCCCCGTCCTGGCCGGCGGTGCACGTCTGCTCGTCGTCGACGCCGCGCCCTACGCTGAGCCCTGTCCGACCCCTGTCTGCACCTTCTGGCAAAAGCGCTGAGCTCGTTTCCGCTGGCCGTCCGCTAACATCACAGGCCCATGACGCCCGAACGCCTGCCTCCCGTGTCGTTCGCCCGTGGCAAGAGCCGCTCGCAGATCAGGGCCGTCGGTCTCGAGAGTCGCCTGTTCGACGATCTCTACCACTTCCTGCTCGACATCAGCTGGGCACGGCTCGGCCTGCTGATCGTCGGTCTGTACCTGGGAGCGAACCTGCTGTTCGCCGTGGGCTACTACCTCGACAGCGGCGGCATCGAGAACGCTCGCCCCGGATCCTTCTCGGACGCCTTCTTCTTCAGCGTGCAGACGCTGGCCACGATCGGCTACGGCAAGCTCGTGCCGCGGAGCCTGTTCGCCAACATCCTCGTCACCATCGAGGCGATGATGGGCCTGGTCGGCTTTGCGATGGTCACCGGCCTGGTCTTCACGAAGTTCGCGCGCCCGACCGCGAAGGTGCTCTTCAGCGACGTGGCGGTGGTCGCCGTCAGAGAGGGCGTCCGCTCGCTGATCTTCCGCCTGGCCAATCGCCGTGGCAACCAGATCGCCGAGGCCCAGCTGCACGTCTCGCTCCTGCGCGACGAGGTCACCGCGGAAGGCGAGAAGATGCGGCGCTTCCACGACCTCAAGCTGACCCGGTCGCAGAACACCGTGTTCGCGCTGACCTGGACGGTCGTGCACCCGATCGACGAGAGCAGCCCGCTGTACGGGCAGACGACGGAGAGCCTCGCCGCCGTCAACGCCGAGATCATCGCCTCCGTCGTGGGCATCGACGAGACCTTCTCCCAGACGGTGCATGCGCGCTGGGGCTACAGCTGGGACAAGATCCTCTTCGGCGCCCGCTTCGCCGACGTGATCCAGCGTCTGCCCGACGGACGGCGCGAGATCGACTATCGCCGCTTCCACGAGACCTATCCGATCGACGACCTGGCCCGTCCGCTTGGAGCCGACCGCGCCGCCTGACCGGGGCGCTTGCGCCCGCGGCTGCCGGATCCAAGTTACGGATGACGACGTCGGATTGCGGCGCCGTCGAGTCGGGTGGCGGTGCGGAGCGCCCTCAGCTGGTGCACGCCCCGCGGTCGCGCGGTCTTCGGACGGCCGGACCAGGGGACGACCAGCAGCGAATGGGGACGCTCCCCGCCACCCGACAGTTTTTTAACCGTTGTCACGGAGGAGCCATGCCCGATCTGTCGAACGTCCGCGTGGCCATCCTCGCCACGGACGGCGTCGAGGAATCCGAGTTGACCGAGCCCGCGCGCGTGCTCGGTCAGGAGCACGCAAAGGTCTTCATCATCGCGCCACGTCCGGCCGCCGAGCGCGGGCGGATCCAGGCCTTTCGCCATCTCGACAAAGGCCACACGCTGCCCGTCGACAGCGCCCTCGATCAGGCCAACCCCGACGATTACGACGCGCTGCTCTTGCCCGGGGGCGCGCTCAGCGCCGACCAGCTCCGAGGCACGCCGCGGGTCGCTCCCTTCGTCCGGTCGTTCGACGAGCGCGGCAAGCCGATGGCGATCATCTGCCATGCCCCCTGGATCCTGATCTCGGCCAGGCTCTGCCGCGGGCGGACGCTCACCGGCTACCACACCATCGAGGACGACATCCGCAATGCGGGCGGCTTCTGGCAAAACGCCGAGGTCGTCCTCGATCGCAACTGGGTGAGCAGTCGGTCGCCGAAGGACCTTCCGGCGTTCTGCCGCGAGATGGTCGCGCTCTTTGCGACCGTCAAGGGACGCTCCGAGCCGATGGCCCCCGAGTCGCCGCCCGCTGCGTCGCCCTAGCATATCCTGCTTGACCTGATCGGTCCTGCGCTCAACTCTCTCGCCTCCGGGCCATGCACCATCCACATCCATTCTTGCCGACCACGCGCGCCGAGATGCTCGGCCGCGGCTGGGATCAGCTCGACGTGATCCTCGTCAGCGGGGATGCCTACGTCGATCACCCGGCCTTCGGTCCGCCGCTGATCGGCCGTTTCCTCGAGAAGCAGGGGTTTCGCGTCGGCCTGATTGCGCAACCCGACTGGCGCAGCGTCGACGAGTTTCGCAGGCTGGGCAAGCCGCGACTGTGCTTCGGCGTCTCGGCCGGCAACCTCGACTCGATGCTCAACCGGCTGACCGCGCAGAAGAAGCCGCGGAGCGAGGACCAGTACTCGCCCGGTGGGCGCACCGGCTGCCGCCCCGATCGGGCGACGATCGTCTACGCCCAGCGATGCCGTGAGGCCTTCCGCGACGTGCCGGTGATCCTCGGCGGGATCGAAGCTTCGCTGCGCCGTATCTCGCACTACGACTACTGGAGCGAGACGGTGCGCAACCCGATCCTGGCCGATGCCAAGGCCGACCTGCTGGTCTTCGGCATGGGCGAGCGGCCGATCTGGGACGTGATGCGTCGGCTCGATGCGGGTGAGCCGATCGCCACCATCCGCGACGTGCGCGGTACCGCCTTTCTGGTCGGCAAGGCCGAGGCCGATGCGCTGGCGAGCCGAGAAGGCGTGCTCGAGCTGCCGTCGCACGAGCAGGTCGCCGGCACCGACGCGGAGAGCTTGCGCGCCTATGCGCTGATGGCCAACCGCTTCCACAAGGAGACCAACCCGCTCAACGCCCGGCCGCTCGTGCAGCGGGCCGCGGGCCGCGCCGTCTACTTCAACCCGCCGGCGCTCCCGCTCGACGACGGCGGGGAAGGTCCCTCGCAGCTGTCGATGGACGACGTCTACGACCTGCCCTTCAACCGGGCGCCGCACCCGTCGTACCGCGAGCCGATCCCGGCGCTCGAGCAGGTCCGCCACTCGATCGTCACCATGCGGGGCTGCTTCGGGGGCTGCACCTTCTGCTCGATCACGGAGCACGAGGGCAGGGCCATCCAGTCGCGCTCCGCCGAGTCGATCCTTCGCGAGGTTCGCGCGCTGCGGCGAATGGACGACTTCGCCGGCGTCATCAGCGACCTGGGCGGGCCGACCGCCAACATGTACAAGATGCGCTGCTCCGACCCCGAGGTGGAGTCGAAGTGCCGCCGGCTGTCGTGCATCCATCCGACGATCTGCAAGAAGCTGGACACGGATCACGGCCCCGTCATCGACCTGATGCGCAAGGTCCGCGAGGAGCCGGGCGTCAAGAAGGTCTTCGTCGCCTCCGGGGTGCGCTACGACCTCGCCGCGCTCTCACCCGAGTACATCGAGGATCTGGCCACCCACCACACGGGCGGTCAGCTCTCGGTCGCTCCCGAGCACGTCTCGGAGCGCGTGCTCGACCTGATGAAGAAGCCCGGCAAGGAGAGCTACGAGCGCTTCGCGGACGGCTTTGCCTGCGCGTCGGAGAAGGCGGGCAAGGAGCAGTACCTCGTGCCCTACTACATCAGCGGGCACCCGGGATCCGACCTCGAGGACATGATCGATCTCGCGCTCTACCTGAAGTCGCGCGGCCTGCGTCCCAGGCAGGTGCAGGACTTCATCCCCACCCCGATGTCGCTGGCCGCCACGATGTACCACTCGGGCCTCGACCCGCTCACGATGCAGCCGGTCTACACGGCGAAGGGACTGCGCGAGAAGAAGCTCCAGAAGGCGATCCTGCTCTACTGGGATCCCGAGCAACAGCCGATGGTGCGCGAGGCGCTCCAGAAGGCCGGCCGACTCGACCTCGTCGGTCACGGCCCGCAGCATCTGGTCACGCCGGGCCCGCTGCCCGACGGCCGTCGTCTGTTTGGCAAAGGAGCAGGGAAGGGGGAAGGCGTAAGGGGTAAGGGTTAGGGGCAGAACCGCGCGAAAGACGCGGCTCTGATCCGATCCTGCCCTTACCCCTTACTCCTTGTTCCTTACCCCTGGCGTTTTCTACGAGTTGATGGCGATCTTGCGCGGCTTGGCCTCTTCGCGCTTCGGCAGCGCGATGGTGAGCACGCCGTCGGCGTAGCGGGCCGTGACCTTCTCGCCGTCGAACTGCGAAGGCAGCTTGAACGACCGCTCGTAGCGACCCCAGCGCCGCTCGGCGACGTGGTAGAGCGCTCCCTCGGCCTTGGGCTCCTCGCGCTCGGCGGTGATGGTGAGCACGCCGTTGTCGAAGTTCAGCTCGATCTGCTCCTGCTTGACGCCCGGCAGGTCGCAGCTCAGCACCAGCCCGTCGCTGCTCTCCACCACGTCCACCGACGGTACCCAGGCCTCGGGCGCCGACTTGTTGGTCGCGGCATGGAGCAGGCGCTCCATCTCGGCAAACGGGTTGAAGGTGGGAACGAAGCCATTGGTACGGTTCAGGCGCAGCATGGTCATCCTCCTTCGAGTTCCAATTGAGCGCGGCACGCAGCAGGGCCTTGCAGGGGTTCCGTGAAGAACCTGCCGGGGGCGCGTAAGTTGTTCCGGTTGTTAGCGAATCGGTTGGCTTGCTACGACCTGCCAACCACGGGCTTTTGGATAACCACGGGCTTTTGGAGTGTCAACGGGCGGGGGCTTCAGACGATGGCCAGGCGTTTGTGAGCGCCGAGCATGCGCGGGCGGATCTCGAGGCCGTTCGGGCAGGCATTCACGCAGCGCTGGTCGGTGCAGGAGAGGCAGGCGCTCGCTCCCAGACCGTCGGCGGAGAACTCGGCGTACTCGGCGCGGGCGCGGGCCACCTCGCCGTACTCGGTGTAGTACATGTCCTGGCGAAGCACGTTGGGGATCGAGACGCCGTTGGGACACTTCGACAGGCACTCGCCGCAGCCGATCCGGCAGACGCTCGACGAGGTCAGCGCCGCCATGCGGGTCAGCCCGTCGCGCTCGTAGCTGGCGAGCGTTCCGCCCGAGGCGCGTGCGTAGTTGTCGAGGACGCTCTCGTTGCGGATGGTGACGATGAGCCCGGCCACGGCCGGATTGGACCAGACCCACTTGAACGACGCGTGCGCGAAGTCGCCCTTCGGAAGCACACCCTTCTCCTTGGCCTGCTTTCCGCCGCGGAGCGTCTTCATGGCGATGACGCCGATGTTCTTGGCCTGCGCGAGCTTGAGCACCTCGTCGAGGCCCGGCCACGCGTAGAGGTTGTAGGCCGGCATGATCACGTCGTACTGCCCGCTCTCGATCGCGTAGCGCAGCGATTCGAGCGGCTTGTGGGGCCCGTGCGAGCTGCATCCGAGGAAGCGGTACTTGCCCGCCTTCTTCAACTTCTCGACGGCATTGAGCATCTCGGGGTCGCGCAGACGATCCACGTCGTTGGGCCCGCGCTCGCCCACCGCGTGGACGAACAGGTTGTCGACGTAGTCGGTCCGCAGCCGCTTGAGCGAGGCCTCGACCCACTCGATGATCTTCTTCTCCGGCGTGCGCTTGGGCGCGTGGCCGGGGTAGGGGCGCGCCTCGCAGATCTTCGTGGTGATGTGGAACTTGTCGCGGCTGACCGACGATCTGCGCCAGCCCTCGCCGATGATCTTCTCGCTGTCGCCGTAGTCGGGTGCCGTGTCGAAGTAGGTGATGCCGAGCGACAGCGCCTTGGCGATGAGCGCGGGGCCAGCCAGGCTGCCGCCGCCCATCGACAGGTCGCTGATCTTCTGTCCGGTCTTGCCGAGCGTCCGGTAGCGCTTGATGGTCGGCTGGCCGTCGGCCGGTGCAGCGTCGGCGATCTGACCGACGAGCGATCCGGCCACGGCGGCCCCCGCCGGAACCAGGGCGGAGAGCTTGAGCATGTCACGGCGATTGAGCACTTCGACCTCCGCGCAGCCGGACGGCTGCGATCGACAGGAGCCACAGGAGCACGATCGGCCAGCCGGTGGGCGCGGCCGGACCTTGCCGACAGCCGCTCTGCGTCGTCACCGCGAAGGCACCCTGGGTGCTGGCCAGATTACCGGCCTCGTCACGGACGCTGACGTTGATCTCGTAGACGGCGCCGTCGATGAGATTCGAGAGCGAGAGGTCGGCGAGCGGACCCCAGTCGCGCACGTCCTTGTCGCGCGACTGGCCGTCAGGGAGCTTCTCGACCACGGTCCACCGATAGCTCAGCTGCTGGGGGCCGGACCGATCGTCCGATCCGTTGAAGGTTATCTTCGCGAAGGTACCCTCGAGGATCGGCCCGGGGATCTCCTTGAGCGCCACCGTCGGCGGGCTCGCGTCCACCTCCAGCTCGTAGCGCTGGGGCTCGCTGCGGTTGCCCGCCATGTCGAGCGCAACGATCTCGACCGTGTGGTTGCCGGAGGTCGTGATCGGCAGCTTGATGCGTCGCAGGTAGGTCGGCTCGCTCTCGGGCTCTCCGTCGATCCGGTAGACGAACCGGGCCAGCTCGGCCGGCGTCTGGTCATCGTTGGCGCTCACGTCGACGTAGGCCTGGCCCGCCCTGACCAGCGGTCCGGAATCGGCGAGGAGCTTGAGCACCGGGGCCACCGCATCGTCGCCCGAAGGCGGCGACACCGCCGACAGCGAGGCGTAGATCGCCTCGGGACGCGCCAGGACCGCCTCGAGCCCGATGATGAACCCGAGCACGCCGAAGCGCGTCTCGGTCAACGTGATCCGCCCCAGCTTGCTCGTCGCCAGCGGGAGCGCGATGTCCGAAACGATCTGCTTGAGCCGCTCGGGATCGAAGGTGTAGCCGGTCTTGTCGCTCGACTGGATCTCGAGGCGATCGAGGCTCAGATCGGCGAGCCGCAGCCCGAGGTCACCGACCCCCGGATCGACGTCGAAGTCGGCCGCGACCTCGCCGTCGGCCAGCAGGACGATGCGGGTGACCTCGCCGGTCGGCGAGATCAGCTTGAGCGTCAGCTCGAGCCCGGCGATGCCGAGGGCGAGACGCGAGCGGCCATCGGCGCTCGACGAGCGCGCATCGCCTCCAAGGATCGTCGGGGGCGCGGCCAGCGCGATCTCGAAGCCCAGCCGGGTGCCGGCCGGGATTCCCGGGATCAGGGACGCCACGTCCAGCTCGCCGAGCTCGAGCCCGAGGGCCTGCAGCTTGGCGTTGTCGAGGCAGAGCAGCCCGCTGCGCCAGAAGGCCGACAGCGCGTCGTGGAGGATACGGGTCGAGACGCCGAGCACGAAGGGGCTCTGCTTGGCCAGCGAGAGCCGCAGCGGCTCGTCGGGCGGCGCGGCCGGGGGTTCGCCGCTCGAGCTCGCGTTGCAGGTCGCCTCGGGCCCGTCGTAGGTCAGGCCCAGATCGACGCCCAGGTCGAGCCCGGTGGTATCGACGCCGATGGACGCGAGCCCTACCGAGTAGTCGAATCCGAGCAGGCTTCCCTTGAGAGCCAGTAGCTCGTTGAGCTTGACCGCCAGCAGCGGCGGCAAGTTGGCGCGCGCGAAGTCCTCGACGACGGTGACGGCGTGCTCGAGCAGCAGGCGCTTGGCCGCGTCGAGAAAGTCGGTCAGCTGCGCGGCCTGCGGGCAGTTCGAGACATCGAGCTGGATCTGATCCGGGGTGACCGAGACGTCGAGCTGCGGGACGTCGAGCGAGAGCACCCCGGCATCGACGCGACCCTTGAGCGTGCCGTCGATTCCGAGCGAGCTGACGCTCACGCCCACGTCGCAGGCGATCGGCATCGTGCAGTTGCCCTCGAGATTCTCGACCTCGACGTGACCTCGGCCCTCGAGCGAGATCCGCGCCGAGACGCCGACCTGACCGGTGAACAGACCCAGATCGATCCCGTCCACGTTCACATCGACGCTCGCCCCGGACAGATGGAGGACGACCGAGCGATTCACCCCCGAGCAGGCGAACAGCTCCTTGTCGAGGTCGGGAACTGCGATCGTCTTGGGGAGCAGCCCCGGCACCGCCCGTGCCAGGAAGTCGAGGCCCGGCTGCGTCAATCGCGCTGCGACCGAACCTTCTTGAGCCTCGGCTCGGCTGGCCAGCAGCGTCAGACCGACCGCGAGCCAGAGCACCCTCGTCATGTGGCCACCCATGCCCGTTCCTCCGGCGTGCGGCCGATGGTATCACGGGCGCTCGGGCCGGGTGGGTTCGAGCTGGGCTCTTGACAGCGGCGGCGCTCCCAATACACTACGTCGCTCCGCAGCCCAAGAATCGTCAATGCATCGTCAGGAGCAGGTCATGTACGCGGTGGTCGCAACCGGTGGAAAGCAGTACAGGGTTAGCCAGGGTGACCTCGTCAAGGTCGAGAAGCTGAACGGGGATCCCGGCAGCTCCGTCGTCCTGGGTGAGGTTCTTCTGATCGGTGATCAAGGTTCGGTGCGCGTCGGCAAGCCGCACCTGTCCGGCGCGTCGGTGACGGCGGAGATCGTCCGTCACGACAAGCACGACAAGGTCACCATCTACAAGTTCCGCAAGCGCAAGGGCTACCGGCACAAGGCTGGTCACAGGCAGCCCTTCACCGAGCTCAAGATCACCGGCATCGCCGGCTGAGTCGTCGAGGAAAAACGCCATGGCTCACAAAAAAGGGCAGGGCAGCTCACGCAACGGACGGGATTCGAATCCCCAGTACCGTGGCGTGAAGCGCTACGCCGGCGAGACGGTCAGGGCCGGCAACATCCTGGTCCGCCAGGTCGGAAGTCGGTTCCACGCCGGCAGCAACGTCGGCACGGGCAAGGACTTCACGCTCTTCGCGCTCGTCGACGGCAAGGTCGCCTTCGAGCGGATGGGCAAGGACCGCAAGAAGATCAGCGTCCACCCCGCGACCGCGCCCGCAGCCGGCTAAGCTCCTCCGCCGCAGGAAGGCGAACCGTTTCGAACGCCAGGACCCGCTCCTGGTCGTCGCGGTACGCTACCATCTCGTGCATTTCGTCGACGAAGCCAAGATCCAGGTGAAGGCCGGTGACGGCGGCTCGGGCTGCGTCGGCTTCCGGCGCGAAGCCCATGTTCCGCGCGGCGGCCCCGACGGTGGCGACGGTGGTGACGGTGGCGACGTCGTCTTCGTCGCCGATCCCCAGCGCGGCACGCTGCTCGACTACCGGTACCGCCAGCACTACCGCGCCAAGCCCGGTGCCAAGGGGCTCGGCGCCAACAAGACCGGCAGGCGTGGCGAGGACCTGATCGCGCCGGTTCCCGTCGGCACACTCGTCTACGACGCCGTCAGCGGTGAGCTGCTCGCCGACCTCGACACCCCGGGTGCCCGAGCGGTGATCGCCGCCGGAGGTCGCGGGGGCCGTGGGAACGCCCGCTTCGCCACCTCGACCAACCAGGCTCCCCGCAAGGCGGAGCCGGGCACGCCGGGCGACGAGCTGAAGGTCCGGCTGGAGCTCAAGCTGCTCGCCGACATCGGCCTCGTCGGCCTGCCCAACGCGGGCAAGTCGACGCTGATCTCGCGCATCTCGGCAGCGCGGCCGAAGGTCGCCGACTACCCGTTCACCACCCTGGTTCCACAGCTCGGCGTCGTCGAGCTGCCGTCCGCTGTGCCAGGCGAGCGCACGATGGTGGTCGCCGACCTGCCGGGCCTGATCGAAGGCGCCCATCAGGGAGCCGGTCTGGGGACGCGCTTTCTGCGCCACATCGAGCGGACCCGCGCCATCCTGCACGTCATCGATGCCGCGAGCGAGGAGGAGGGGCGCAGCCCGCGCCGCGACTTCGAGCTCATCCTCGAAGAGCTTCGCGCCTTCAACGAGGACCTGACCTTGCGGCCGCAGCTGGTCGCGCTCAACAAGCTCGACCTGCCGGTGGCGCGCGAACGGGCCTCGGAGGTCGTTGCCGACTTTGCCGCACAGGGCGTCGACGCCTTCCCGATCTCGGCCGTCTCGGGCGAGGGGCTTGCCCCCCTGCTCGAGGCTCTCTGGAAGATCGCCCAGGCCGGTCGCACCCCCTGAGCGGGCCGCCTCCCACCCCTGCTCGCCCCGCCTAGCGGTCGGTAATCCTTGGGGTTGCTGCCGGTGCGCCAGCCCGGGCACCGGGCCGGGCGCCGTTGACACAGCGGGGGCCCTCTGATATACAGAGCCGTCCTTTCACCTTGCCGACCGCTCCTTTGGGGGCCAACCACTTGCATGGAAGTTCAGCTGGGCTCCGCGTCCCAACCGGATCGGGAACGCCCCCGTATCCTTTGAGAGCTGGACCGCTCACGCACCCTTGAGTGAGGACTTCATGTTGACCCGGACGCTCGTCGCCCTTGGCATCACCACGTCGCTCATCGCCTCCGCGCAGGCGGCGCCGGAGACTCCGGCCAAGAAGGGCGCCGCTGCGCCCGCAGCGGCCACGGCGACGGCGCAGCCCCCGCCTCCGGCTCCAGCCCCCGGCGCGCCTGGCGCTGCGACCCCGGGCGCTCCTGCTCCGGCACCCTCGCCCGAGCCCGCTCCCGACCCGAGCGGAGGGCCTTCGTACGGCGTGCGGCTCAAGCTGATGCAGAACCGGGTGAACGACCTCAAGGAAAAGGTTCACCGCAGCAAGCTCCGCATCGAGGCCATCAAGGAAATGGTGCTACGCGGCGTCGTGGCCGGGTCGCGCGCGACGATCGTTCACAAGAACGACATGGGCTCGCGCTTCAAGCTCGAGCGCGTCGTTTACGCCATCGACGGCAACGTCATCTACAACAAGTCCGACAGCGGAGACGGCCTCTTTCCAGCACATTGGGATCCTAAGCTTAGAATTCCACGTGGACAAGTTGTCGC
>JADMIO011434954.1_pt1 | contig 65102 bp, 48 predicted proteins | sample 8958161 | NCBI WGS metagenome assembly JADMIO01 (sample SAMN16585339, study PRJNA669376) | soil metagenome | isolation source: Crop rotation soil | place: USA: Cullars Rotation, Alabama | collected 2011
CGCGACAACTTGTCCACGTGGAATTCTAAGCTTAGGATCCCAATGTGCTGGAAAGGCAACTTTGCTCATTTTACAGTTAGTCTATTGAGGCCTGAAGATTGGAAAGCAAAATGGATTGGTTTGGATAAAGCATTCCCGTGGGATAGTGTAACAAAGTTCTCCCGACTATCAGCAAGATATTTTCGAAAGGAATTCACCAGTTCCCAGGTAAAAAAAGCAACCATTTACATTTCCGGATTGGGTCTCTACGAACTTTATATCAACGGGGAAAAAATTGGTGACCAGGTATTGTCGCCTTCACCAACAGATTACAGCAAAACTGTCCTTTATAATACTTATGATGTTACACATCAATTGAAGGAAGGCAAGAATGTATTAGGAACGATCCTTGGCAATGGTCGCTTCTTCACCATGCGCCAGAATTACAAACCGCAGAAATGGCACACGTTCGGCTTTCCTAAGATGATTCTTCAACTGGAGATTCTTTATACAAATGGATCAAAGCAAACAATTGTTTCCGATGCAAGTTGGAAGGTCACTGCTGACGGACCAATCAGAACCAACAATGAATACGATGGTGAAGAATACGATGCTACCAAAGAATTGACCGGATGGAATGATAGAGGTTATAACGATACAAAATGGCTGCCAGCACAATTGGTAAAATCTCCCGGTGGCATATTAAAAGCTGGAATGAATGAGAATATGAAAGTGATGGACGTGATCCATCCAGTGTCAATCAAAAATGTTTCGGCGGATAAATTTATCCTGGATATGGGCCAGAACATGGCGGGTTGGATAAAGATGAATATTCAGGGGAAAGCTGGCGATAAAATAAAACTTCGTTTTGCAGAGAGCCTTCAACCAAATGGAGAATTGTATGTGGCCAATCTTCGCGATGCGTTAGTAACAGATATCTATACATTAAGTGGAAACCGGAAAGAAAGTTGGAGCCCTCGTTTCGTATTTCATGGATTTCGATTTGTAGAAATCACCGGCTATCCGGGTACACCCACTGCAAATGATTTTGTAGGTGAAGTGGTGTATGATGAAATGAAATCAATCGGCTCATTTGAAACTTCAAATAATATCCTTAATCAAATTCATAAGAATGCCTGGTGGGGGATCAAGAGCAATTACAAGGGAATGCCGATCGATTGTCCACAAAGAAATGAACGCCAACCATGGCTCGGCGATAGAACGATTGGTTCTTATGGCGAAAGTTTTTTGTTTGACAACAGCCGGCTCTATGCAAAATGGTTGAATGATATCCAGGATGCGCAAAAACCTGAAGGCAGTATTCCTGATGTTGCGCCCAACTTTTGGTATTATTATAAGGACAATATGACCTGGCCCGGAGCTTTTGTGACAATCGCCAATATGTTATATCACCAATATGGCGATAAACAATCTATTGCGAAACATTATCCGGCGATGAAGAAGTGGATTGGATATATGAAGGCTAAGTACATCAACAATGAAGGATTGATGACAAAAGATAGTTATGGCGATTGGTGTGTTCCGCCTGAGTCGCCCGAGCTCATTCATGCAAAGGATTCGTCTCGCATTACCAATCCGCAATTGATTGCAACAGCATACTATTATTACCTACTGCAGTTGATGTCAAAGTTTGCCGCCATTACGAATAATCCTTCTGATTGCTCAATATTCGATGCAGATGCTGCAAAAGTTAAGACTGCACTCAATAAGAAATTTTATAACAAGGCTAATGCAACCTATGCAAACAACACGGTGACTGCAAACATTCTTCCGCTTGCGTTTAATATGGTGCCTGAAGAGACAACGGAAAAGTTGTTCTCCAACATTGTAGAAAAAATAGAGGATGAAAACAAAGGACACATCAGTACGGGTGTAGTCGGCACCCAGTGGATCATGCGCTGGCTGACCAAATATGGTAGACCCGATCTCGCCTATCGTTTGGCCAGCAACACCAGCTATCCAAGCTGGGGATACATGGTAGAGCACGGCGCCACCACTATTTGGGAATTGTGGAATGGCAATACAGCCAATCCTTCCATGAATTCGCAAAATCATGTGATGTTGCTGGGAGATCTGTTGATCTGGATGTATGAAAATGTTGCGGGAATAAAGTCGGATGAAACTGCCGTGGCATTTAAGAAAATAATCATGAGGCCGTCGTTTAACATTGACCTTTCATTTGTGAATGCATCTTATGAATCACCATATGGAAAAATAAAGAGTTCGTGGAAAAAAGAAAATGGACAATTGCAATGGAATATTACAGTGCCGGCGAACAGTCGTGCAATTGTATACATTCCTGCAAAATCCAAAGATGACGTGCAGGAGGGAGGCAAACGTACATCGACAGAAGAGGGTATTCAATTTCTGAAAATCGAAAATGGTCAGGCTGTTTTTGAAATAGGGGGCGGCAGTTATTTATTTTCCGTGCCCTTTACCCTGTAGGGGCAATATGTTGGTAACGCTCCGTGGGAGCGAGATGTCGGTAAACGAAATCGAATATGAAAGAACATCTGAACAAATTCCTAGTTTTCGGCGTATTGATAGTGTGTTCAATCGCATTGCACGGCCAAACAGGTTCGATTCCTTCTTCTGAAGATGCAAAAGCAAAATCCGATGCGGAACAACAAAAGAAAGCAAGAGAGTGGGCAGCTTCATTGAACCTCAATGATGCTGACAAGGAATCAAGGGTGAAGAATGCGATCTACACGCATTTGAAAACCATTCGCGACTGGCACAATGAGCATCCATTTACAACCGTGCCTGCGGGCATCAATCCTGCAACAGGAAATCGATTGAGTGATTTGGATCGACAAGTGATTGCCAATTCTGCAATGCCGAAAACGGTGCACGAAGATTTAATGACTGCATTGAACAAAGATCTTTCGCCGGAACAGGTTGAATTGATTCTCGATAAATACACCGTTGGCAAAGTTGCCTTCACGATGAAAGGCTATAAAGCAATTGTGCCTGACCTGAAGCCAGAAGAAGAAACGCAAATCCTCACTTATTTAAAACAAGCCAGGGAACAGGCGATCGATTATAAGAACATGAATCAGATCTCTGCAATATTTGAGATCTATAAAACGAAGAGTGAACAATACTTAAATAGCAATGGAAGAAATTGGAAGCAATTATATAAAGCCTATACTGATGCTGTCAAAGCCAAAAAAGCGGCTGATAAACAAAATTCAAATAAATAAAATGTTTGCGCGATTAAAATATTTCTTTTTGCTGCTGGTGGCAACATCGCTTCTTGTTGGTGCATCAGCACAAAAACCATGGAAGCATGGTATTCTTGTTGATGAATTCATTTATGATACTGCACCTTTTCCAGAATGCCACGCTTCCACCATCGCAGAAACACCAAAAGGATTAGTGGCAGCCTTCTTTGGTGGAACCAAGGAAAGAAACCCCGACGTAGAGATTTATGTGAGCAGGCTTGAAAATAATCATTGGACAAAACCCGTGTCTGTAGCCAACGGTGTTGTAAATGCCGATTCACAACTCACGATTCACGATTCTCGATTCTCGGCACTGCGTTATCCATGTTGGAATCCAGTTCTATTCCAGGTGCCCGATGGTGAACTATTGTTGTTTTATAAAATTGGTCCTAGTCCATCTACATGGAAAGGATGGATGAAATCTTCTACTGACAATGGTAAAACCTGGTCGGCCGCCAAAGCATTGCCCGAAGGATTTATCGGCCCCGTAAAAAACAAGCCAGTGCTTTTATCAAACGGAGTTTTATTGGCCGGGTCAAGCACGGAAGGAAATGGCTGGAGAGTACATTTTGAATCATCGAATGATTTCGGCAAAACATGGACAATGATTGGTCCCATCAACGACGGAAAAACAACCAATGCCATTCAACCTTCGATCCTCATTTACAAGAACGGCAAATTGCAAATATTAGCGCGAAGCAAAGAGCGCGCGATCATGCAAGCATGGTCGTCCGACTTGGGAAAAACATGGTCAACATTGACACCTACAACACTTCCCAATAATAATTCGGGCACAGATGCAGTAACACTGAAAAATGGCCGGCAATTGCTGGTGTATAATCATGTATTGCCTCCTGATTCTGTAAAAAATGGGAAGGGTGCAAGAACGCCGTTGAATCTCGCATATTCTGATGATGGCGTCACGTGGTATGCAGCCGCCATTCTTGAAGATTCTCCTATCAGTCAATATTCATATCCATCGATTATCCAAAGCAAGGATGGAATGGTTCACATCGTGTATACGTGGCGACGAAAAAAAATAAAATATGTGAAAGTGGATCCCAAAAAATTCGTTGGAAAGAAAATCGTTGATGGCAAATGGCCTGCCATGAAAGGATACACGGCTCCTAAGAGTGTAGAAATAGAAGACTAATGATGAACATACGCGACATATCGATTCACTTTCCTTCCAAGTTGGTGTTTGGAAAGGGAAAGCTTGATCAACTGGTGAATGAAATTGTTTCATTGCGCGGAAGAAAGGCGTTGATCATAACGATTGAGCCCTTACTTCCTCGTCTGGATTCTCTGATCACGGAGCTCAAATCAAATTCTATTGAAACATTAGTTGACCTCAGCATCACAGGCGAACCTTACTTCAGCGATTTTGAAAAATTATTTTCAAAAATTGCTTCTTTCAATCCTGATGTCGTGATTGGAATCGGTGGAGGAAGTGTGTTGGATGTTGCAAAGCTTGTGGCAGCTCAACTTGAGAATGAGCAATCATTGCGCGAATATGTTGGTAACGGACTACTTCAAGGAAGAATTAAGAAATTAATTTGCCTTCCTGCTACAGCCGGCACGGGCAGCGAAGTTTCGCCGAATGCAATTCTTGTAGATGATGAGGATGGACAAAAAAAAGGTATCATAAGTCCTTTCCTCGTTCCAGATGTTGTGATTGTAGATCCATTATTGACATTGTCGCTCCCGCCATCAATTACTGCGGCTACGGGCATCGATGCACTCACTCATTGTTTGGAAGCCTATACTAACAAATTTGCGCATGTGATGATCGACTTGTATGCTTATAAAGGCATGCAGCTTATTTCGCAAAATATTGTTGAAGCCGTTCGTAACGGTAATAATGAAGAGGCCAGAACTGCTGTCGCATTAGGCAGTGTATATGGCGGAATTTGTCTCGGTCCTGTCAATACCGCTGCAGTGCATGCACTGTCATATCCACTGGGCAGTATGTATCACCTGCCGCACGGTTTGTCTAACGCATTGCTTCTTCCTTACATTATGGAATTTAATCTGCAAACGTCGGCAAATCGATATGCGCAAGTTGCAATGGCGCTTGGATGTGACAGGCGGGATGACGACCTGACTACAGCAAAAAGTGGAGTGAAAAAAATAAAAGACTTGATTCGCGAATGCGGATTGCCTCTTCATCTTCTTGAAGTAGGCGTGAAACAGGAAGATATTCCTGCCATGGCTGAATCTGCAATGAAAATTCAACGGCTATTGAAAAATAATCCAAGAGACTTATTTCTTGACGATGCAATTAATATCTATAAAGAAGCATATTGATGAAAGCATTAAAAAAATATCATGGCGTAGCGATACCGAGTGTAACACCACTCACGTCAGATTATAGATTGGACGTGCAAGCTGTTTCAAGAATATTCGAATTCTTTCACACCAACCACGTTCATCCATTTATTTTAGGCACAACAGGTGAGGCTTCATCTTTTCCTATTTCCTTAAAGAAAGAATTTGTAAAGCTTGCCGGCCAACTCAAGCAAGGAAAAGACATTCTTTATGCGGGCATATCGGGTAACGTACTTGAAGAAACGATTGACCTCGGCAAATATGCATTTGACCAGGGCGTTGACGTGGTTGTAGCAACGGTCCCCTCGTATTATACTTTGACTGACGCGGGCATGTTGAAGTATTTTCTCCAACTTGCAAAGAATCTTGCGGGCCCGGTTATGATTTATAACATTCCTGCTACAACACATATGTCAATTCCATTAGCAGTTGCGGACGAGCTTAGTCATCATCCGCATATTGTTGGACTGAAGGATTCAGAGCGAAGCGAGGAGCGATTAAAGATGTCTGTTGAACTTTGGAAGGATAGGAGCGACTTCAGTCATTTTTTGGGCTGGGCAGCAAAATCAGCCGATGCAATTCTGAGTGGAAGCGATGGACTTGTTCCGAGCACCGGAAACATTCAACCTTTACTTTATGCTGATCTGTTCCAGGCTGCTATTAAAAAAGATCGCGACAGTGCGCAGCAACTTCAAAAATTGTCGGATGAATGGGGCAGCTTGTATCAATCAGGACGAACGCTTGGAGAATCTTTATGGGCGTTGAAAGTATTGATGAAGGAATATGGTTTGTGCGAAGATTATGTGATGCCGCCTATATATGAACAATCAATGGAAGAAAAAATTAAGTTGATCGACGGTTTGAATAATCTTTTAAATCAATGGGAGAATTATCAAGATGAAAGAAAGGCCAATCCTAGCTATAACAATGGGTGATCCGGCCAGCATTGGACCGGAAATAGCCGTGAAAGCTTTGCTGGATGAAAACGTTCAATCTATATGCAGGCCATTGATCATTGGAGACGCGTCGGTATTCAATCAAATCATTTTCAGGCTTGGCTTGAAAGCGCGCATCAATGACGTGAGTAAAGTGAGCGAAGCGAAATTTGAAAACGGTATAATCGATGTCTTCGATTTAAAAAATGTGCGCATAGATGAGTTGAAGTTTGGTGAAATTTCTGCAATGGCGGGTAACGCAGCGTTTGAAGCGGTAAAGAAAGCGATAGAGCTAGCGCTAGTTGGAGAAGTAGATGCAACAGTTACCGGTCCGATAAACAAAAAATCAATCAACGAGGCTGGACATCATTTTGCCGGTCACACGGAAATATATGCACACTTCACCAACACGCGCAAGTATGCCATGTTGCTGGTAGAGGAAAATCTCAAGGTAATTCATGTATCCACGCATGTTTCGTTGCGACAAGCTTGCGACCTGGTAAAGAAGAATCGTATTCTTGAGGTGATTGATTTACTGCATAACGGCCTTCAACAATTGGGCGAATCGAATTTGAAAATCGGCGTGGCTGGATTGAATCCACATGCCGGTGATAACGGATTGTTCGGAACAGAGGACGACCTGGAAATCAAGCCTGCAATTGCGGAAGCACTCGCGTTGGGATATCAGGTGGATGGCCCTGTTCCTCCGGATACACTTTTCGCGAAAGCAGCTACAGGTGCATATGGTGGCGTAGTGGCGATGTATCACGATCAGGGTCACATTCCTTTTAAGTTGAACGGCTTCAAATGGAACAAAGAAAAGCAGCAAATGGAAAGTGTGAAAGGGGTCAACATTACTATGGGTCTTCCAATCATTCGCACCTCCGTTGACCATGGTACCGCATTTGAAATTGCCGGAAAAGGAATTGCGAGTGCCGATGCAATGATACTGGCAATTGAATCCGCCGTTCAATTAAGTAAGAATAGAAATAACAATCGATGATCGTGGTGGTTGCCGACGATATAACGGGAGCTGCAGAGATGGGAGGCATTGCTTTGCGATACGGGTTGAGTGTAATTGTTGCTGACGATTTAATAGAATCAGACAAGTATGACGTAGTAGTGATCTACACGAATACGCGTTCGGAAACAGAGCTCCACGCCGCTGAGCAAATGGCATCTTTGAGTGCAAAGGCCTGGAAGGTCAAGCCTTCGCTTTTTTATAAAAAAACAGATTCGGTGCTGCGCGGGCATGTGCTGGCTGAGATGAACGCGCAGATGAAGGCTATGAATTTGAAGAAAGGATTGTTGGTTCCAATAAATCCTTTTTCAGCAAGAGTAATTAGGCATGGACACTATTATATAAATAATCAACCAATTCATAAGACAAGTTTTTCCATCGATCCGGAATTTCCAATTTCCAGTTCAAATGTGAAAGAAATGCTGGGAGCGAATGAAACTTCAGTGAAACTGATCAAAAGAAATGAGCAACCTATTACAACCGGCATCAGTGTGGGCGAAGCCGAATCACAAAGGGATCTTGACACCTGGGCAGATGTTGCCGACAATTCATTTCTGTTGGCTGGTGGTGGTTCTTTTTTTAATGCGCTGTTGAATAAGAGCTATAGCGTACGTTCCCCGTCGGCGGTCCGAATCCCGATAGCTATCGGGACGGCTGTGGACGCCTCCATCTGCCTGATTTCAGGAACAACATTTACAAAAAATGTGGAACGCATTCGCGCATATTCAAGCATCGTTAGTTATATGCCTCAAAATATTTTTAATGCGCATGATATTAATGACGACGAATTTGATTCCTGGTTGCAGGATGTGAAAAGCATTTTACTGCACTATAAAAAAGTGATTATAGCAATAGACAATACAAAAGCGCAGAAGGCGGATCCGCAGGCATTAGGATTGAAGCTGGCTGAAATTTCAAAACGAATCGTTGATCGAACAGAAATTTCAGAATTAATGATAGAGGGCGGAGCAACCGCATATGCGATCACCAGAACATTGGGCTGGCACTCTTTTATTCCAGAGCAAGAATTGTCTCAGGGCATTTTGCGTATGCAGGTGGTTGGAACAAATGATATTCATCTGACCATAAAGCCGGGAAGTTATGAGTGGCCTGATCAATGGAAATTTAATTAAAACTTGTAACGCTACCATATGAATGATTCCATTCATTTGATTGATTATTTAATTATTGGATTTTTTCTTTTGACGACCCTGTATTTTGGATTCAGGTTTTCGAAGAATCAAAAATCTACTAAGGCCTATTTCATCGCGCAGGGGCGGGTTCCTACGTGGGCTATCGGATTGTCCCTGTTGTCTACACTTATCAGCAGCGTTACTTTTCTTGCGTATCCCGGTACCGGATATTCCTCAAACTGGATTTTGTTAGTGCAGGGATTGATGGTGCCGATAGTTTTATCGACCGTCATCTGGTTCATCGTACCACTCTATCGAAAAGTTATTCGCTTAAGTACGTACGAATATTTTGAAAAACGGTTCGGATCATTTGCACGCTATTATAGTTCCATTGCTTTTGTGTTGCGACAATTTTCAGGCATGGGCACTGTTCTTTTCTTACTAGCCGTTGCGCTCAATAATATTATTGGCGGCAATATGATACTCGTGGTTTGCCTCGTGGGTATCCTGATTATTACAATCAATTTGCTCGGCGGTATTGAAGCAGTTATCTGGCTCGACGTGTTTCAGGGATTCATGCTTTTTGCAAGTGGCATCATTTGCATTTGTGTTTTGCTTTTCTCAACGCATGGCGGCCCTGCAGAGATTTTTCGCGTGGCGAAAGCCAACGGTCATACCGGATTTGGCCCTTACGAACTCGATTTCAGCAAACTGACTTTGGTGGTGATGATCATCAACGGAGCATTTTACGCTATCCAGAAATATGGGACCGATCAAACAGTGGTGCAGCGATATCTTACCGCAAAAACCGATAAGTCGGCGATTCGCGCTTCACTCATGGGAATCCTTTTGACCGTTCCGGTGTGGATGATCTTTATGTTCATAGGTACTTCGCTGTTTGTTTTCTATACCCAACAACCATTACCGCAAGGGCTTCGTGCCGAAGCAGTATTTCCTTATTTCATTAAAACGAGATTGCCTGTTGGCGTGGTAGGACTGATTCTTTCAGCCATGATTTCCGCTGCAGTGTGTAGCCTGAGTGCAGACCTGAACAGTCTGGCTGCTGTTGGTGTTGAAGATTATTATAAAAAAGCAAGGAAAAACCGCACTGATAAACATTACCTGGTAGCCAGTAAGGCGATCGTTATTATCTCTGGACTCTTAACCATTCTCATTGGTATTTTATATGTAAATGCTGGAAGTGAGGGGGTGTTGGGTATTGTGTTTACGCTTTATGCAATTTTATCTGGCGGCATAGTTGGCGTTTTCTTGCTTGGGCTTTTTAGCGCTCGCGCTAACCGACAAGGAATAACCATCGCGATCATCACGTGTGTGATCTTTACAGCATATGCATTTCTAACCTCAACAAAAATTGGTTTAGGCGAGAATAAGCAATTGCTTCTCAACCTTGGTCCTTATAATTTCAAACATGATAAATTAATGTTGGGCGTGTACAGTCACCTTGTGGTAATTGGTGTTGGGTACGTAGCCAGTTTGTTTTTTCCAAAGCCGGTGATCGATAAAAATCTATTATATAGTGGTTGGTTGGAAACCAGGAGAACCCCGACAGTGGTCGGAGACCCTGTCGGTGGTCCCATAACAAGCCGTTAGCCGTATGTGAAGAGCAATAAGTTTACCAAAAAGAAATGAAAATGATGAATGTTGTCCGAAATACTATTGTTTGTACAGTCATATTGATGTGTGGTCATTCCTTAATTGCGCAAATGACGAAAACCGATAGGCAGCAATACAAAGTTGCCGTGATAGACCTGATGATTCTCAAGCGCCAGAAATTGGGTGCCTTTCAATTGACAAAAGAAATAGGTGCCGATGGTGTAGAAGTGGATATGGGCGGCTTAGGCAACCGTCCAACCTTCGACAACAAACTATTGATTGATTCAGTTCGTCAACAGTTCCTCGACAAAGCAAAAGAATTGAACCTCGAAATTCCATCTCTTGCTATGACCGGATACTACGCGCAATCATTTTGCCAGCGAGAAGAATTTATACAATCCATCCGGGACTGCATTACCACTATGAAGTTGATGCACGTGAAAGTTGCGTTTCTTCCATTGGGGATTCAATGCGATTTGGTTAAGAAACCTGAGTTGCGCGATTCAGTAGTAAAACGATTGAAGGTTGCGGGCAAGATGGCAAAAGATGCCGGTGTTGTGATCGGAATCGAAACAGCGCTTGACGCGAAAGGAGAAAAGAAATTATTGGAAGACGTGAATTCGCCTGCAATCAGGAGCTATTTTAATTTCTCGAATGCGTTGAAGAATGGTCGCGACTTAGAAAACGAATTAAAAACCCTTGGTAAGAAATATATTGTTCAAATCCACTGTACGGACGACGATGGCGTTTTGCTGAAAGACAATACGCGTCTTGATATGAAGAAAGTGAAGGAAACTTTGGATAAGATGAAGTGGAGGGGATGGCTGGTGATTGAGAGATCGAGAGATGCAAAAGAGCCGAATAACGTCAAAAAGAATTTTGGATCAAATACAGCTTACGTAAAATCGATCTTTCAAAGCAAGGATAATTAATGAAGATTCTGTTTATAAATCTTTTTATTCTTTTTCTGCCAGTGCTTGTGCTGTCGCAGATTTATATTGCTCAAAACGGGTCAGACGACAATGATGGGACGAAGAACCACCCCTTTCAATCTTTTAATATGGCGCTGCGCAAGGCGAGAGAGATGCGCAGGTTGAATGATCCAATGATTAAAAATGGCATTGAAATAATAGTAGGTGATGGCGGATATAAACTAAGCGAGCCGATTTTAATTCGACCCGAGGATGCAGGAACTAGCGAAAGTCCAACTATAATAAGGGCGGCAGAAGGCGCCCATCCTGTGTTGCAGAGTGGATTTGCGATTGGAGGATGGAAAAAAGCCAGTGCCTCAACCCCCGGATTGCAGAAAAGTTCGATTGGCAAAGTTTGGGTAACCACGGTTCCGGTTGGCGAGGTCAGTACTTTTCGCGAACTCTGGGTTGATGGAAGAAAAGTTATTCGAGCGAGAGAAAGAAATGGAGACAGCATGTCGCGAATTCTTTCGTGGGACAAAAAGTCTCAAACCTGCTGGATTCCCAAACCAAAAGGAATTGACCTTTCAAATGTAGATGGCGCGGAAATGTTCATTCACCAGTGGTGGGCAATTGCAATTCTTCGAATTAAGTCGATGAAGGTTCAAGGCGATAGCCTTCAGTTGACTTTTCACCAACCAGAAAGTCGCATTCAGTCTGAACATCCCTGGCCTGCTCCATGGATCTCGAAAAAAACGGGCAACTCTGCATTTTATTTAAGTAATGCATTGCAGTTTTTAGATGAGCCGGATGAATGGTTTTTCGATGAGCATAACCGCAAACTTTATTATTACCCGGGAGCAGGTGCCTTCCTGGGAAAGGCAAACGTACACGTTCCTGCATTGGAAACGCTTGTGAAAATTCAGGGAACTATAGATCATCCTGTTTCACATGTTTACTTCAAAGGAATTTCATTTCAATATACCAATTGGACCCGTCCCTCCACATCGGGACACGTACCATTGCAGGCAGGAATGTATTTGCTGGACGCTTACAAACTGAAAGTGCCTGGAACACCTGATAAGAAGGGATTAGAAAATCAGGCGTGGATCGGCCGACCGCCTGCAGCAGTAGAAGTCACTTATGCAAACCATACCGGCTTTGAGAATTGTCGGTTTGAGCATCTCTCCTCTACAGGCCTCGATTACATCAAAGGCACGAGCAATGATTCAATTGTTGGAAATGTGTTTAAAGATATTGGAGGTAGCGGCATATTAGTCGGAACCTTTTCAGATGCGTCGTTCGAAACACATCGACCATACCAACCCTCCGAGGATCGTGAAGTTTGTACGAATGAATATATCGGCAATAACCTTATTACAGATGTAACCAACGAAGATTGGGGATGTGTGGGTATTGGTGCCGGTTACGTTCGCGGCATCAATATAGAGCATAATGAAGTCAGGAATGTTTCATATACGGGCATCAGTGTTGGATGGGGATGGACAAAGACAGAAAATGTGATGAAGAATAATCGAGTTTTTGCCAATAAGGTAACTCATTACGCAAAGCACATGTATGATGTTGCGGGAATTTATACACTGTCGGCTCAACCTGGAACTATAATTAGTAATAATTACATTGATAGTATTTATAAGGCGCCATATGCACATGATCCTAATCACTGGTTTTATTTGTATACGGACGAAGGATCTTCAGGCATTACCGTGCGGGATAATTGGTGTCCCGAGCAAAAATTTTTGCAAAATGCAAACGGACCGGGAAACTCATGGGAAAACAATGGACCACTAGTTGATGATGAGATCTTAAAAGGCGCAGGAATCGAGCCGCGCTTCAGGGTGCTGCTCTTGGAAAAAACCAATGATCAGACTTGGCCTATTAATAGATATTTCTCTGGAGATGGTAAGGATAATCCATATTCGGTGATTAATAATCCTGTGGTTATTGAGATAGTTTTGAATGACGAGAAATCCTCTTCAACTCTTCTCAACATTTTACATAGTCAAATATTTCCAAGGAGTGCGAGCATTTATCGATGGCAACATCATTTTGCATTATTTGGAAAGGTGGGTGACACGGCTAAATTGAAAAACAGAATTCTGTCACAATTACCGTCGGCTGCGTTGAAGATTTATGATGCTCCATTTTATTCTTTTGATCGAAGACAGTGCGGTGATACTGATGTCGCAAATGATTGGGAGCACACGGTCTTGACGGCCAACCTTGTCAAAGACGCAAATCTGCAAAATGAATATCTCGATTATCATGCCCACCAGTATGAGAAATGGCCTGAGGTATCATTAGGATTTTGCAAGGCCGATTTTCAACAACTTCTGGTCTATAAAAATGGGCGGCAACTGATGCTGGTCATCAGCATTCCGAAAGGAAGTAGTCTCGAGGAATTAAATCCAAAAACAACTGAGAACAACCCGAGAGTTAATGATTGGAATAATCTCATGAAAAAATACCAGGAAGGGATTGAAGGCACAAAGCCAGGCGAAACCTGGGTAATCTTAAAGCCAGTCATTGAGCAAAAATGATCTCCTTATGTTACGATTAGGAATATTAGGATTGGGAGAGGGCAGAAGTACGATTTCTGCCGCGCTTGCAAGTGAGAAGTATGAATTGAAAATGATTTGCGACAAAAATGAGGAACTGTGTCGTCAACGCGCAAAAGAATTCGCCTTCAGTGATTTTACAACCGACTATCAACACATGTTGGACGATGCGCATATTGACGTGATTGCTATTTATACTCCTGATCATCTTCATGCTGAACATGTAAAGCAAGCCTTGCTCCATGGAAAACACGTGGTGTGCACCAAGCCTTTTATTGACGATTTATCGAAAGCGAAAGAATTATTGTCGATTCAAAACAAGGCGAACAAAAAAGTCTTTATAGGGCAGAGCTCACGGTTTTTTGAACCTGCGCGAAAGCAAAGGGCAGATTTTGAAGAAGGACTAATTGGTGAATTGATTACCATCGAAAGTCATTACCATGCTGACCATCGTTGGTTTCTCGAAAAAGGCTGGGCCCTTCAAAACTCATTTAAGTGGTTGCATGGTGGACTGAGTCATCCGGCTGATTTCATCCGATGGTACTTGCCAGATATAGAGGAAGTAATGGGATATGGAATGATCAGTAAAAATGGAAAAAAAGCTGGATTGAAGAATGAAGATGTGATGCATTTCATTTTTAGGTCCGCAGATGGAAGAGTAGCTCGTGTGAGCGGTGCATATACGGGACCTATTCAACCTGCGAAACGCGACAGTGGTATGACTTGTATTCTTCGAGGAACGGAAGGCGCCAGCCAGGCAGATTATCATGAGTTGCGGTATTCAATAACCGATAAAACCGGGGAAGAGAGAATAATTACATGGGGCGACTCAACACTGAAATATTATTTCCGTTTTGAGGGACAAAGTCACCATGCGGGTGAATACCAGAATTACCTGAAATACTTCGCGGATAGCATTGAACAGAATTTCACTGCTTACCCTGACATGATTGAAGGAATAGGAACAATCGCGCTATTGCAGGCAATGGATAAATCACTGCAAACCGGCAAACCGGTAAAGATCCAAGATGTGTTGAACGAATTTGGATTGGCCAATATTCTGTCAGAAAAATTAGCACATCATTAATGGGACAAAACATTATCGACCGGCTCACTTTCCTGGATTATGCAATTGTGATTGCCTACCTAATTATTCTGGTAGTAATTGGTTATCGCGCCAGCTTTTCCAAAAAGAAAAAAACTAGCGAAGGATATTTTCTTGCCAATAAATCTCTTGGCTGGGCAAGCGTTGGATTTAATATGTGGGGCACAAACGTTGGCCCGTCAATGTTGCTAGCCTTTGCAAGCATTGGATACACCACAGGAATTGTGGCGATCAACTTTGATTGGTATGCATTCGTGTTTTTGTTTTTGATGGCAATGGTGTTCGCACCAAAATATCTAGCGGCGAAAGTAACCACCATGCCTGAGTTCATGGGTAATCGATATGGCGAATCCACTCAAACTATTTTGGCGTGGTATGCGTTGATCAAGATTCTGATCTCATGGCTTTCACTTGGCTTGTTTGCCGGAGGATTTCTGGTTCGACAAATTCTCGGCATTCCCATGTGGCAATCAGTTACCGTGTTGGTTTTATTTGCCGGCTTATTTGCCTTTGCAGGGGGATTGAAAGCTATCGCTAAGGTAAACGTGTTTCAAATGCTGCTACTGATTTTTGTATCACTCACACTTTCGATAATCGGCATTATAAAGGTGGGTGGAGTGAAAGAAATTTATCAGCAAACACCTGGTCATTACTGGAACCTCATCCATGCATCAAGCGACAAACAATATCCATGGCAAGCAATCCTTTTAGGTTATCCTGTTGCGGCAATTGCATTTTTCTGTACGGACCAGGCCATGGTGCAATCAGTATTAGGTGCAAAGAACCTGGAGCAAGGTCAATTGGGCATTAGTTTCATTGGTTGGTTGAAAATATTATCGCTACCCTTATTCATTCTTACTGGCATACTGTGCTTCATTTTATATCCCGGCCTAAAGGATCCAACCGAAGCATATATGACCATGGTCACAAATTTATTTCCGAGCGGCATGAACGGATTAGTGATTGTAGTGCTCATTGCGGTGTTGGTTGGAACAATTGGTTCATCGCTTAATGCGCTAAGTACCGTCTTTACTTCGGACGTTTATGTGAAAAAAATAAATCCGCAGGCCACTAATGCTGATATCATTAGAACCGGCAGAATTACTGTGATTGCTGGTTGCGCATTTGCAATCATGATGGCTCTCGCCATCGACCAAATCAAAGGATTAAATCTTTTCGATGTTTTCCAATCTGTTCTAGGGTTCATCGCGCCGCCACTGTCAGTCGTATTCTTGTTGACTGTTTTCTGGAAACGTACAACCAGGAGGGCGGTGAATGCGATTCTTTCATTTGGTTCAGCATTCAGCCTCGGCACCGGGATTAGTTACCTGTGGATTTTCCCGCAGGACCGATATCACTTCTGGCCGCATTATCTTTTATTATCATTTTACATTTTCTTGTTCTTGTTGATAGTGGCGATTGCTATTTCTGTGCTGGATCCAAATGCGATTGTCGCGGATACTACGCATTCAGCTGAAGCTGCGGAAGTAAAGCCGACAAAAAAAGTTTGGTTGTCGTGGATTTTATTAAGCATTATAATGATTGCTCTATACTTATTCTTTAACGGTCATTAAACTTCTATGCTCCTATGCTCCTATGTGGTTTTATAAATTGTCGAAAGCCCCTTTTGTTGTTGATGCTGATATTTAGCCTGAGTAAAACATACGCCCAACAAGCTACCTGGATCTGGTATCCCGGTGACTATGAAATTTGGTTGGCCAACAAAATGGAAAATCGCAGAACAGAGCGCGGAAGTTTCTATCCGGTATTTTGGAAAATAGATAGTCATTACCCGCTGGTAGATTTTCATAAAGACTTCACCCTACCTCAACCGGAAGAGGTATTCATTTATGCCGAAGGATCATACAATGTAAAGCTTGATAGCAAGATGCTTGAAGGAACACCTACTTCAATAACGGTTCCGGCAGGCAAGCATAGAATCAATGTCAAAGTTTTTAATCAGCAATCGGTACCGGTGATTTATGTGAAAGGTAAAACCATCAATTCTGATTCAAGCTGGCTCGTGACGTTTGAAGACAAAGAGTGGATTGATGAAACAGGTAAGACGTCTGATGTCTCAGCCACCAAATGGTTAAACGCAGGAAGCTGGAACTTCAATTCAATTTCTCAATTGCCATCCCAATTTCGACTGCCTGTTTCGCCGCAGGCAGCTGTTAGAAGCAGTCAGATAAAGTCGGGGAAGCTCTTTGATTTTGGTAAGGAAACATTCGGCTTTATCAAATTCCACGGATTGAAAGGTAAAGGACAATTGGATATTGTTTTTGGTGAATCAAAGGAGGAAGCGCTTTCTGAGAATCATGCGGAAACGCTTGACAAATTGCAGATTAATTTGGATGCTAAAACTGATTCCACATTATCACTGTCAAAAGCTTTTCGATATGTCTATGTTGTTCCTATAGGAAATGTAACATATGATTCGGTGTCGATGTTGTATGAGTATGCCGATGTGCAGGAACCAGGTGGCTTCCGTTGCTCGGATGATTTGATCAATAAAATTTATCAGGTATCGAAGTATACTTTCCATTTGAACACCAGGGAATTCTTTATAGATGGTATTAAGCGCGATCGATGGATTTGGAGTGGAGACGCATATCAGAGTTACCTGATGAACTATTATTTGTTTTTTGACGCGCCCACTGTCCAGAGAACGTTATATGCGCTTCGGGGTAAGGATCCTGTTACCAGTCATATCAACACTATCATGGACTATTCCTTTTATTGGTTCATGGGTGTGTATGATTACTATTTATACACCGGTGATAAGGCATTCATCAATCAATTATACCCTAGGATGCAGAGCATGATGGATTTCTGCCTGAACAGAAGAAATGCAAATGGATTTGTTGAAGGCTTGGCGGGTGATTGGATCTTTATCGATTGGGCAAAAGGTTTGAGCAAACAAGGAGAGGTAAGTTTTGAACAATTGTTGTTGGCCAGGAGCCTGGAAACAATGGCAATCTGCGCAGATTTGGTGAACGACGATAAAGGTCATCAACTGTACCAAAAACTTGCAGACGATTTAAAAGTAAATCTCTTTTCTGTTTATTGGGATCAGTCAAAACATGCATTGGTGCATAGTCGCGTTAAAGGAGTCCGTTCTTCAAATGTGACACGCTACGCGAATATGTTTGCAATCTTCTTCCACTACTTTGATGAACCACAAAAACAGGAAGTGAAAACGCATGTACTGTTGAACGACAGCATACAAAAGATCACTACTCCTTATATGCGGTTCTATGAACTTGAAGCGCTATGTGCCATGGGAGAACAAAAATATGTGTTGAACGAAATGAAAGACTATTGGGGCGGTATGCTAAATCTCGGCGCCACTTCTTTTTGGGAAGAATATGATCCTACAAAGAAAGGAGCGGAGCATTACGCAATGTACGGAAGAGAATTTGGAAAGAGCCTTTGTCACGCATGGGGCGCAAGTCCAATTTATTTATTAGGCAAGTATTACCTGGGAGTAAAACCTACTTCTGCGGGCTATGCAACTTACAGTGTAGAACCTAATCTCGGCGGACTGCAATGGATGCAAGGAACTGTTCCTACGCCATCCGGAAACATTAATCTTTACTGCAGCGCAAAAGAAATTCGGATTACCGGCGCGGCAGGAAAGGGTACGCTAACATTCAAAAGCAAATCAAAGCCTGTGTGTAAGGAAGGAAGCATTATATCGAAAGGAAATGATCTGTACCAACTAGGGATTGATAGCGGGAAACAATACGTAGTGAATTATAAATTATAGCAAAGATTAAACCACTTCACCACATAGAATTGGTGAACTTCTTCGAACCAAATGAAGTTCAATTTTGTCAGACCCGTATGAACTACCTAAATAATCATGATTCAAATAATAAGAAAATATCTAATAGTCATATTTCTCTCATCATGCTCTTTTGCGAGTGCGCAATTGGTCGACAAAACGCCCGCGCCTGTTCCGGTCGCGCCTTCTATTTATAATACAGAGCCATGGGAAGATCCATTGGTGAGTGGTATTAACCGTCAACCATCGCGCGCTACGGCTTATTCATTCAGCAATGTTGCAGGCGCTTTAAATGGGAATCGCAATCAGTCGCGCATGATGTCCCTCAACGGCGAATGGGATTTCTTCTTCGCGCTCAAGCCCGATGATGCACCAAAAGATTTTTACAAGTCGCGGGTGAGTGGTTGGAAGAAAATTGAAGTGCCCAGCAACTGGGAAATGAAAGGATATGATAAACCCATTTATAAAAGTGCCGTATATCCTTTCCGACCTGTAAATCCTCCGCATGTTCCGAAAGATTATAATGGTGTCGGTTGTTATCAACGAACGTTTACAATTCCGAGCGATTGGAAGAATATGAACATCACATTGCACTTTGGTGGCGTAAGCTCTGCATACAAAGTTTGGCTGAATGGAAAATTTCTTGGTTACGCAGAAGACAGCTTCCTTTCATCGGAGTTCAACATCACACCGTATTTGCAAGATGGCGAAAATATTTTGTCAGTTTGGGTAATTCGATGGAGTGATGGAAGTTTCCTGGAAGATCAGGATCAATGGCGATTAAGCGGCATTCACAGAGAGGTGATGCTTTTGGCAGAACCAAAAATCAGGATTGCGGATTTTCAATGGCAGGCGAAACTGGATAAGGAATACAAGGATGCGGTCTTAAGTATCAGGCCAAGAATTGAAAACCTTACTGGAAAAGAGATAAGTGGCTACAAACTAAAGGCACAACTGTACGATAAAAAACAGAATTCGGTTTTTGAGAAGCCTTTGGAGAAAAGTGTTGAAAGCATCATCAATGAAATTTATCCGCGACTTGATAATGTCAAATTTGGTTTGCTTGAGGCGCCAATAACTAATCCTGAAAAATGGAGTGATGAAGAACCAAATTTATATACCCTCGTTCTATCACTCGAAGACAGTGCAGGTAATTTACTCGAAGCAAAATCCTGTAAGGTTGGATTTAGGTCAATAGAGTTTTCAAAGGAGAATGGAAAACTGTTGATCAATGGAAGGGTCACTTACTTGTATGGCGTAAATCGTCCCGATCATCATCCAACAAAAGGAAAAGCGTTATCACGGGAAGATATTTATAAAGATGTCCTCACGATAAAGCTCTTCAACTTCAATTGTATCCGCACCAGCCACTATCCCATGGATCCTTATTTGTATGATCTCTGTGATGAATTTGGAATTTATGTGATCGATGAAGCCAACCTGGAAACGCATGGTCTTGGGGGGAAGTTGAGCAACGATCCAACCTGGACTGCTGCATATTTGGAAAGAAGCAATCGCATGGTGATGCGAGATAAAAATCACCCGAGTATTATTATCTGGAGTTTGGGAAATGAGTCCGGTAGAGGACCGAATCATGCGGCTATGGCCAATTGGATCCATGATTTTGATATTACCCGGCCCGTACATTATGAACCTGCGATGGGTAATCCGCGACTAGAAGGGTACATTGATCCTTCCAATCCGCAATATCTAAAGCCAAATGATCATTCCCATAGAATTCAAAACCCGCAGGATGAACCATGGGTGGACATTGTGAGCCGAATGTATCCTGGCATCTACACACCAACATTGCTGGCTGAGCAAAACAACGGTGATCGCCGCCCGATATTTTTTGTTGAGTACTCACACGCCATGGGAAATTCAAACGGTAATCTGAAAGATTTTTGGGATTTGTTTCGTTCAACACCTCGAATAATTGGAGGAGCAATTTGGGAATTCAAAGATCAAGGCTTGTTGAAAAAAGATTCTACAGGTAAAGAGTATTATGCATATGGTGGTGACTTCGGCGAAAAATATTTTGACAATTTCACCATCAAAGGCGTTGTCGCTTCCAATGGAATGCCGAAGTCGGCCATGTATGAATGTAAACATGTATTCCAGGGAATAGAAACTGAGTTGGTGGACGCAAAGCGTGGATTAATTAAAATCACGAATCGATTCGCAGTGAAAGACGTGAGTGATTTTGGCAACATGCTCGTTGTGTCCAAAGATGGCAAAATCCTATCGGATCAGCACCTCCCGGCTTTTACACTTGGGCCAGGAAAAAACACCGTAATCAATATCTCTTCCTACCTCTCTGATTTGAAAAAAGGTTCCGAGTATCTCATCGGAATTTATTTTCACACAAAAGAAAAATCAAGTTGGTCGCCGAGAAATTATATTGTTGCCTCCAACCAACTTGCCATCACAGGCCCCGTTCGTGCAAATCCATTGCATAAGGCCAACTCAGCTGCTACCATGAAGGGGGAAACGAACGCGTACGTATTCGAGGGAAAGGGAATTCAGATTCGATTTGATAAGAATACAGGTGCGCTAAACTCATATCTACTCCATGGCAAAGAACAAATCAAACAACCCTTGTTGCCACACTTCACGCGACCACTCACTGATAATGATCGCAGGGGATGGAAGCCAAATAAAAAACTGCAGCAATGGTATGATGCTAAACCTAAGCTTATAGAGCTAACGGCGGAAGAGAAAAATGGAAGAGCAACTGTTGTAGCTAAATATTCCGTTATTCCGGATAATGCGGTTGTCATTCTCCGCTATTATATTGCTTCCAATGGCGTGATAGAAGTGGACTATACACTGCAGGCTAATCCTGCGTTGCCTCATATTCCAAAGATTGGGATGCAGTGCGGAATCAATCGCGAATACGAAAACATCACGTGGTATGGTAAAGGCCCGCTCGAAAACTATGTTGATCGCAATACCGGTTTTGATGCGGCCATCTATGAAGAGAACATTAATGATTTTATGGAGCCATATGTGGTTCCCCAGGAAAATGGAAATCGCACCGATGTTCGATGGATGTTTCTTGCAAACAAGAATAATGAAGGATTGTTAGTAGTAGCGGATAGTTTATTAAGCATGAGTGCCTGGCCTTATACAGAACAGAATATTGAAAACGCCAAACACACAACTGATTTAAAAGATGCCGGATATATTACTTTGAACATCGACCTCATTCAAATGGGTGTTGGCGGTAATGATAGCTGGAGCGACGTAGCCGCACCCCTCGAAAAATACCAGGTTCCGTCAGGCAATTATCATTATTCCTTTTATATCCTTCCCTGGAAAATGCCGAAACAAAATAAAGAGAAGCCAGCCTATAGGACAACCGAAGAAATGATGATTGAACATTGGCGCGGCCCAAACCCTACGAATCCTCGCGTTGCTTCTTTTGCCCCATCGGGGCAACCCGTCGGTACCAATTGAATTTTGGCATGGTTTCAATCTAATGAATTTTCACGTAGCCTCATTGCCCCATCGGGGCAACCTGTCGGTAGTAAGATAGTCCATCATTTTAACCAAAGATGCCATTGTTTCCGCCTCTATGCAACTGTAATTTTTCATTGGGAAATCTTATTGGGAAAATTCGGTTTTTAGAATGTCAACGATTGTTTTACAGGGTATCACCTGGGGCCACAGCAGAGGCTATACTCCGCTCATCGGGTTTAGCCAACGCTTCTCGGAATTGCATCCGGAAGTGGAGATTGTTTGGCAGAAAAGAAGTCTCCAGGAATTTGCGGATTTCCCACTCGAAAAACTTACCAGGCAATATGACCTCCTTATAATTGACCATCCTTGGGTGGGAACGGCTGCGGCTAAAGATTGCGTATTACCACTTGACAAGCACTTGCCCGGGGAATATCTCGACAATCAACTGCAGAACTCGGTTGGAGCATCTCACCTTAGTTACGCATATGAGAATCATCAATGGGCTCTGGCCATTGATGCTTCTGCACCCGCAGCCAGTTTCCGTAATGATTTATTCGAACAAAATAATGCTACGCTTCCGCAGGACTGGAATGCCTTGCTCGACCTTGCAAGAAACGGCAAGGTTGCTGCTCCGGCAATTCCGATTGACCTGTTGATGAACTTCTATATGTTTTGCATTGCGCATGGATCAGAACCATTCGCAAATGAAGAAGAGGTAATTGATAGGGAAACTGGATTACTTGCTCTGGCAACCATGAGGCAATTTTATTCCCTTCTTGATGAACGAATGTTTTTAAGCAATCCAATTGCAGTTGCGGAGATGATGAGCACTTCAGATGAATTTTGGTATTGTCCGTTTGCATATGCTTATTCAAATTATTCAAGGCTTGGTTATGCAAGCAAGTTGTTACACTATACAACCCTGTTGAAGTTTAACGGCGCAAAATTGAGAAGCACCATCGGTGGAACTGGACTTTCGATTTCTAACTACAGCACGCAAAAAGAATGGGCCCTAAAATTCGCCGCGGCAATAGTATCTGAAGAATGCCAACGCACATTTTATGTGGAGCATGGTGGCCAGCCCGGACACAGAGCAGCGTGGACCGACGAACAGGCAAATGCTTTGTGCAATCAATTCTTCAAAAATCTTTTACCGGTTATGGATAACGGATATGTGCGTCCGCGATATCATGGGTACCTGCAATTCCAGGATCTTGCCGGCGATCCACTACATCATTTCTTGCAACATGGCGGAAATGAAAAAAATGTTTTAGATAAGATCAACCATATCTACCGGCAAAGTATTCAACACGCGCTGGTATAACCTTAACATGAAAAATCTACCGCTACAGGGATTGACCGTTCTTGAATTTAGCCAATATTTGTCGGGACCTTCCGCAGGTTTGCGACTAGCAGATTTAGGCGCGCGGGTGATTAAGATTGAGAGACCTGGAATTGGTGACGCGTGTCGACAACTGGCCATCAAAAATCTCTGGCTCGACGATAGCAGTTTGTTGTTTCATACCATCAACCGCAATAAGGAAAGTTTCACAGCAGATTTAAAAAATGCTGAAGACCTTGAAGTAATTCGCGAGCTGATTGCAAAAGCCGATGTCATCACGCATAATTTCCGTCCTGGTATAATGGAAAAGATTGGTCTCGACTATGCGTCGGTGAAAAAAATAAATGAGCGGATCATTTATGCGGAGATCAGCGGTTATGGAAAGAAAGGTCCGTGGAAACATAAGCCAGGACAGGATTTGCTGTTGCAATCTTTATCGGGGCTAGTTCATACTAGTGGTAATGAAGATCATGATCCGGTTCCCTTCGGAATAGCGATTGCAGATATCATCAGCGGCACTCACCTTGTACAGGGAATACTTGCCGCTTTGATTCGCCGGCAAAAAAAAGGAGTGGGTGCATTAATTGAAGTGAGCTTGCTTGAATCGCTAATCGATTTTCAATTTGAATTGCTTACAACTTATTATAGCAGTAATCAATTACCTCAAAGAAGTAAACACAATAACGGGCACACACTATTAAGTGCTCCTTACGGAATTTATCCAACAGCAAATGGATTTATCGCCATTGCAATGGTGCCCATCGCAAAATTGAAGGACGCGTTAGAATGTTCGGCGTTGGAAAATTTTGAGCAAGAGGACGCATTTAGGAAAAGAGATGAGATCAAAGAAGCCATCAATAAATTTTTGTCGACGCAATCCGCTAATCACTGGGCAAAGAAGTTGCAGAAAAGTGGAATATGGGCGGTTGAAGTGCTGGATTGGTTACAAATGAAGAAAGAGCCGGCGTATCAGACGCTGACGATGGAACAAAAAGTTGGTAATGGTAAAAATGAATTTGTAACTACGCGCTGCCCCATTCGTATCAATGGAAAGAAATTTACGTCTCCGAAACCCGCGCCAGCCCTTGGCGAACAAACTGAAAAAATAAAATCAGAACTTTCAATTTAACCGCATGAAGCTGTTGGAAGATATTCTTGTGATTGATTTCAGCCAGTTCCTATCGGGACCGTCTGCCGGGTTGCGACTTGCTGACCTTGGAGCGAGAGTAATAAAAATTGAACGGTCCGGCACTGGTGATATTTGCAGGGAGCTGTATGTATCTGACGTAAGGCTTGAGGGTGAATCAACCATTTTCCATGCGATCAATAGAAATAAAGAAAGCTATGCACTGAATTTAAAAGACGGAGACGATGTAGAAAAAGTGAAGAATTTATTGAAAGAAGCTGACGTGTTGATTCACAATTTTCGCCCCGGCGTAATGGAACGGCTGGGCCTCGATTACGAAACGGTGAAGCAAATTGCACCGTCCATTGTGTATGCAGAGATCAACGGATATGGAGAAGTGGGTCCGTGGAAAGACTTGCCAGGACAGGATCTCCTGCTTCAATCAGTTTCTGGTCTCACATGGTTGAGTAACAACAATCACACTACTCCTACTCCAATGGGTGTAGCTGTAGTTGATATCCTGGCAGGTGGACATCTTGTTCAGGGTATTCTTGCTTCACTTTATAAAAGAATAATTTCCGGTGAAGGGGCATTGGTGCAAGTGAGTATGTTTGAAAGTATACTTGACTTTCAATTCGAAGTATTGACATGTTTTTATAACGACGGCAATGAATTACCCGTAAGAAGTTCGGTGAATAACGGTCACGCATATATTGCGGCGCCATATGGAATTTATAAAACGAAGAATGGTTACCTGGCACTGGCAATGGGTAATATTGTTGTGCTTAGCGAATTATTAAAATGCCCGGGCTTGAAAGATTATCCCAATAAAGATGATTGGTTCAGCAAGAGGGACGAGATAAAAAAAATTCTAGCACTTCATTTGGAGAGAGACAGTACTGAAGCGTGGTTAAAAATTCTTGAACCCGCGGACATCTGGTGCGCAAAAGTGCTGGACTATGATGAGTTAATCGAGGAGGAAGCGTATAAAGAATTGCAGATGGAGTTAAAGGTGAGGACTGCGAATGGTCTTGAAGTCACTACCACGCGATGCCCAATCCGTGTTGACGGAAAATTATTATTATCTCATGTCGGCGCTCCAAGCCTCGGGGAACATAACAAACAGATAGAGGAAGAATTTTCTTTGAAAGTGGTAGCGAATTAGTTCAGGTCAGCGCCCCACCGAGGGCGGTTTTTCCGGCAAATCAATTCGTGTTAATTCGCGCAATTCGTGTAAATCCGTGTTTCCGCCGAAGGCGGCGGTAACGATAAAAAAAGTTCGTGTGAATTCGCGTTATCCGTGCAAATTCGTGTATAGATTTTGCCGAAGGCGAAATTAAAATATGGAAGCTCGAATAGTAGATACACACGTTCACATATGGGATTTTGACCGGGCAGAATATTCCTGGTTAAAGGGGAATACTTCGATATTAAATAGGACGTATCGTATAGACGATTTAGACAATGAAAGAACGAGAGCGGGAATTACTGCGGGTGTTTTGGTGCAGGCCGCCAACAATCTTGAAGAAACGGACTATATGCTTGAAGTGGCCGCCAATACGGATTGGATCAAGGGTGTAGTTGGTTGGTTGCCGCTCGTGAATCCTGATAAAACGGAAAGATTACTTGAAGATCAATATGCGAGAAATCCTTATTTCAAAGGCGTCAGGCATCTAATCCATGATGAGCCAGATCATAAATGGTTGCTGCAGCATGAAGTGTTGGAAAGTTTGGGAATCCTTTCGTACCATAAAATTCCGTACGACGTAGTGGGAATTGTGCCAGAACATATCTCCACGGCATTGGAGATTGCCGAGGAACTTCCTGATTTGAAGCTTGTGTTTGATCATTTAAATCAGCCACCAATTGTTTCAGGAGAACGATTTGGAAAATGGGGCGAGCTAATGAAAAAGGCTGCCTCTCACAAGAACATATATGCAAAGCTGTCTGGGTTAGGAACGGCTTCAAAGAATGCTGATTGGTCTCAAAAGAATATTCAACCGTACGCTGAATTCATTATTGAACAATTTGGAGTGGAACGTGTGTTTTGCGGTGGAGATTGGCCCGTGTGTTTACTGGCAGGAACTTATTCGCATACCTGGAAAATTTATCGCGATGTGCTTGGATCCATTCTCACAACTGAGGAGCAGCAGAAAGTCCTCTTCAGCAATGCCATGAATTTTTACAAATTGTAGAGTTCTTTGATAACAGATAGTATTAATCTTTCTTGATGGATCTGTATTTTCTTGGCGACATTCCAATCGCCTTCGTGAACCTTCTTGAAAAATAGTAAGGATCATCAAAGCCAAAAGCGGAAGCAATGTCTTTGATCGAACGATTGGTAAAGTCCAGCATCTGACTTGCCTTTTGCATTTTCAATTGAATAAAATAATCAATAGGTGCATAACCTGTTTTCTGCCGGAAAAGGCTAGAGAACCGGGAAGGTGAATAGTGTGCGTATTCACAAAGGTCTTGCAACGAAAGATCTTCATGAATGTGTTGCTGCATGTGCAGGATTACATCGTCAATCAAATCGCGTTTACTCGAATCAATCACATCGAAGTGTTTTTCGTTGTAGATAAACAGCGTGAGATAGTGATTCAAGCACATGCTGGAGAAAGTGAGATTATCGATGCTATATCCGAGTTCTAGCGTGTTATAAATAGTGGAGAAAAGTGCGATGATGTAATCGTTGGTCTTGATATGCAGCGGATGAAAATGTTGTTGTACTGCCGGCATCGCGTTGAAATAGGGTAGTGAGGTGCCGCCGAAATGAACCCAGTAAATACTCCAGGGATCTTTCTCATCGCTTCCATATGCGTGCTCTACATTTTGTGGAAGGATGAAGAATTCGTTGGGACCGACCTTATAAGTTGTTTTTCCGATCTTGTACCATCCGTATCCATCAACGCAATAGAAAATAAAATTTTCGGGTAATCCTTTTTTCCGATAGGTATAATGGCCGCCCGCATGAGGATAATAGCCGAGGCTGGCAATGTAAAGTTGTTGTAGAATTTTATTGTTGAGGACCTTTGTCTTAAGTACCGACTTAGGAATCTCAATCCTTTTCCGGCCTATTCCGTGCCAGATATTTTTATGTGACCCTGCGGCAACTGGACTTTCTTTCATTTTTAATGATTGACTTCGCTATGTGAAACCTATGTGTCCCGATAACTATCGGGATGTGTCTATCCCGCATAGCCGGGACAAGTTGTGATGAAGGGGTAGTATGTTTTTGAAAATTATAAAACTTAAATTGATATTATAAATGCCGATTAATTTATTTTTCAATTCAAAACGCTTCGATTAGTATAATGGAGTTGGATTACAAACCGGTTTTACCCCGAAACCCTCTCCCGATCATGATCATTGGAGCGGGAGGTATTGTTGGCGATGCTCACTTGCCCGCGTACAAAAAGGCGGGGTTTGATGTTGTTGGAATCACCAATCGAACTCGCGTGAAGGCCGAAGAATTGGCAGCTCAGTTTAATATTCAGAAAGTGTATGCAAACCTGAAGGAAGCATTGCCTCACCTTCCGACGAATACTGTTTTTGATATCACCATTATGCCCGATCAATTTGTTGAAACCCTGCAACAGCTTCCCGACGGCGCAGCGGTGCTCATTCAAAAACCAATGGGTGATTACTTTCAACAGAGTAAAGAGATACTCGCCGTTTGCAGAAAGAAGAATCTGACTGCAGCAATCAATTTTCAGTTGCGATTCGCTCCTTACGTAAGCGCTGCAAGGAAAATGATTCAACAGGGAATGATTGGCGAGGTGTACGACATGGAAGTACGCGTAACGGTCAATACACCGTGGGAATTATTTCCGCATGTAATGGTTCATCCAAGATTGGAAATTCTATACCACAGCATTCACTATATCGACTTGATTCGTTCATTTTTGGGCGACCCAAAATCGGTGCTGGCAAAAACACTGAAACATCCTGCAAAGAATCTTTCTTCTTCTCGTTCAACAATTATTTTGGATTACGGCGATACAGTTCATGCAGTAATTAACACAAATCATGATCATATTTTTGGAGCGAAACATGAAGACAGTTTTATCAAATGGGAGGGAACGAAGGGCGCAATAAAAGCTAAAATGGGATTGCTGATGGATTACCCGAACGGGTTGCCAGATGAATTTGAATGTTGCCTGTTGGAAAAAGGAAAGTCGCCCAACTGGCAACCGTTGCAGTTGGAAGGCTCGTGGTTTCCTGATGCATTCATTGGCACGATGTCCAGTTTGATGCGATATAAAAATGGAGAAAGTAAAGAATTGCCAACAAGTGTAGAAGATGTAATCAAAACAATGGCCGTTGTAGAAGCAGCATATATTTCAAGTGACGAAGGAGGAATTAGGCCGTTGATTAATTAAACCATTAGTGAAGAGCTTCTACGGCTAAGGCAGCAACCAGCAACCAGCAACCAGTAACCAGCAACCAGAATGATATTCAAATCAATTTTTTTCGAAGAATATGAAGTGGGATCAAAGCGAACCACGCACGGAAGAACAATAACGGAAACGGATTTTGTTGTTCATGCAGGACAAACCGGTGATTTCTTCCCACATCATATGGATGCTGAATGGTGCAAAACCCAACCCTTCAAGCAACGCATAGCGCATGGCACTTTGATCTTTAGCATCGGCATTGGTCTCACCGCGTCGGAAATAAACCCCGAAGCCTTTTCAAAAGGCTACGACCGTTTGCGATTCGTGAAACCAGTATTCATTGGGGATACGATACATGCAGAGGTTACCATTTCTGAAAAATCCGATACTAAGAAACCTGAATATGGTTCCGTTACAGAACATGTTGAAGTAATCAATCAGTATGGCGAGGTAGTATTGGTGTGCGATCATATATTATTAGCTAAGAAAAAGGTATTAGGTCCCGATAACGTCAGTGCCCAAAACGCAATAAGTTCAAATGAGTAATCAAATAGCAACAACAACATCTCAGCGTAAAATATCCGCGAGCGGAAAGCAAAGGTTATTCCTTGTTCCATTCATTCTTGTCACCTCACTCTTTTTCCTCTGGGGTATGGTGCATAATCTGGATTCGATACTCATTCCTCATTTAAAGAAAGCGTGTGAGCTCAACAATCGTCAGTCTACTCTTATCGATACCGCAGTCTTCTTTGCTTATTTCCTCATGGCAATTCCCGCTGGCATTTTTTTGAAAAAGCGGGGATATAAAGCTGGGATTATATGCGGCCTGCTAACGGCAGCTTCAGGAGCATTTCTGTTTTTGCCGGCTGCCAATATGAGAAGCTTTGATTTTTTTCTATTGGCCTTATTCGTAATCGGCTCTGGCATTGCAATGCTGGAAACCGCCGCCAATCCATATTCTGCCGTGTTGGGTCCTGCTGAATCTGCGGGCGTCAGGTTGAATCTTGCTGCATCTTTCAATGGATTGGCCGCATTTGTTGCACCGATTATCGGAACCACTTTTATTTTGTCGGGGGTTGAACATTCTCAGGCCGAATTAAACGCCATGCCCATTACAGAAAAATTATCCTACCTGCAATCGGAAGCCAATTCCGTTCGCGTTCCTTATTTCATTTTTGGTATAGTGTTGTTAATGGTGGCTCTATTGTTTTGGTTTTTTCATTTTCCGGAAGTGAAGGATGAAACAAGATCAACCCGATTTTCAGATTTCGGAAGAGCACTTCGTCACAAGCATCTCACCTGGGCTGTTGTTGCGCAATTTTTTTATGTGGGCGCGCAGGTTTGCGTCACGAGTTTTTTTATTCGCATGGCGAAACAAGGAGGGGGTCTCGATGAAAAAACCGCGGGTTATTATCTCGGTGCATATGGATTGTTGTTTATGGGCGGAAGATTCGTGGGCACTTTTCTTTTGCGATTCTTCAAACAACAGCGTTTGCTTTTTGTATACGCGTTGATTTGCTCGCTATTGTGTTTGATCGCGATAATTGGAAAAGGCGAGTACGTTGTGTATGCTCTCGGGGGACTCGGATTTTTTATGTCGATAATGTTCCCAACAATTTTTTCGTTAGGATTGGTTGAACTAGGCGAGGATACTAAGATTGGAGGTTCGCTATTGGTAATGTCAATTGTGGGAGGAGCCATCTTTCCTTACATCATGGGAACTTTAATCGATATGATGGGAGACAGAATTCAGCCGGGATACGCTGTACCGTTGATTTGCTATTTAGTAATTATATTTTTCGCAGTGTCTGGATACAAAGTGAAAATTCACGAAAAGCCTGTGGAATTGCTCTAGCGCAACCCCGTCGGTGGTCGCAAACGCGCGGTGCTTAGACGTAATTCCACACGATGCTGCGCGAGATGTGCTTAAGCGAGATGCATCAATAATTTCACAGAGAACCGCAGAGAACCACAGAGGGCCGCAGAGAGAACATGAATCTCGAAGATTGTAATTGATTAAACATGCCTACTGGATCAAAAATATTTATTGGTTTAATCGTAATTCTTTTCGCTTGCGGCACTAACTCATTCTCGCAAACGAATCAGAAAACGCAATTGCAGAAGGCATTTGAATCACCTCCTCCCTCCGCTAGTCCCTGGGTATTTTGGTACTGGATGCAGGCAAGTGTGAGCAAGGAAGGAATTACAGCGGATCTCCAGGCGATGAAAGAAGTTGGCATTGGGGGCGCATACCTCATGCCCATTAAAGGGCCTGGAAATCCTCCGCTAATGAATCCGCCCGTTACACAACTATCACCTCAGTGGTGGGAAATGGTGAAGCATGCATTTGCAGAAGCCCGGAGACTCGGATTAAAATTTGCCATTCACGCCAGCGATGGATTTGCATTAGCAGGAGGACCATGGATCACTCCGGAACTATCGATGCAGAAAATAGTGTGGTCAGAGAAAAGCATCACTGGTGGGAAGTTATTCAATGATACACTCGAGCAACCCGAAACATTGGAGAATTATTACAGGGATATCGCAGTGTTTGCGTTTCCTTCACCTACTGGCGCTGGCATATCTACACGAACGATACACCCGGAAATCACGTCGAGTAAAAATGATTCTTCAGTTCAGTTGTTAACCGATCCAGCCAATAAGAAAAATTTCAACAGCGAAGATCCATGTTGGATTCAATATGAATTTGATCAGCCGTTCACCTGTCGATCCATTGTCATTCATAGTCGGAATAATTATCAATCCAACCGGTTGATCGTGCAGACCAGCAGCGATGGAAAAAATTTTCAAACTGTAACGAGATTGGAATCGCCGCGACATGGCTGGCAGGATTGGGATGCCGATTACACGCACTCGATTCCAGGTACCACCTCAAAGTATTTTCGATTTGTTTATGATAAGGAAGGATCAGAGCCGGGAGCAGAAGATCTTGACGCGGCAAAATGGAAACAGTCACTTAAGTTAACCGGTCTCGAACTTTTCAGTGAATCGCGCATCCACCAATATGAAAGCAAGAACGGTGAAGTATGGCGAATTGCTACTGGTACCACCCCTCAACAAATCCCCGATAGCATTTGCGTACCGATGTCAACAATAGTGGACATCACCAGTAAAATGGACGAGAATGGTCGATTGAATTGGAATGCGCCTGCTGGAAATTGGACAATCATCCGAATAGGACACACATCCACAGGACATAAAAATGAAACAGCAGGAGGAGGCAAGGGACTCGAGTGCGACAAGTTCAATCCGGAAGCCATCACGCTTCAATTCACTAAATGGTTTGGTGAATTCTATAATCATATCGATCCGGTTACGATCAAAGAGGTTCTTGAATTTTTTCACGTGGATAGCTGGGAATGTGGAAGTCAGAATTGGTCGCCCGTGTTCCGCGAAGAATTTAAAAAACGAAGACATTACGATCCTTTGCCTTATCTCGCTGCTATGGCTGGTGTTCCGTTGCAATCTGCAGAAGCCTCTGAAAAATTTCTACATGATGTGAGGGAAACGATTGCCGAATTGGTCAATGATAATTTTTATGGGACGCTCGTAAGGCTTGCGCATCAAAAAGGTGTTCTGGTCACTGCGGAAAGTGTAGCGCCTACTATGGTGAGTGATGGGATGTTGCATTACAAATCGGTTGATGTTCCTATGGGTGAATTCTGGTTGCGCAGTCCAACACACGATAAGCCCAACGATATGTTGGATGCCATTTCTGCCGCGCATATTTATGGAAAGAATATTATTCAAGCCGAAGGATTCACAGAGTTGAGGATGGCATGGGATGAACATCCTGGCATGTTGAAGACCTTGCTCGATCGGAATTATGCGCTTGGTATAAACAGAATGGTTTATCATGTGTTCACGCATAATCCATGGATGAATCGCAAACCAGGCATGACGCTCGATCCAATCGGATTATATTTTCAAAGAGATCAAACTTGGTGGAAACAAGCAAAGGCATGGGTTGATTATGCGAAACGTTGCCAAGCATTATTACAATTAGGAAAGCCAGTTGTAGATATTGCCGTATTTACAGGAGATGATTTTCCGAGGCGTGCTGTTCTTCCTGATCGACTGGTTCCAGTGTTGCCGGGAATTTTTGGGAATGAGATTGTGGAGAAGGAAGAAAAACGATTGAAGAATGAAGGACTTCCGTTGAGACAACTGCCTGCAGGCGTTACAGCATCAGCCAATATTGCAGATGTGACAGATTGGATTGATCTATTGAATGGATATTCCTATGATTCATATAATGCAGACGCATTACAGCACCTTTCAAAAGTAGAAAATCGCAGGATCAAATTATCTACAGGCGGCAGCTATCGGTTGCTAATTTTGCCCGGAGCAACCAAAATGTCACCAATTTCCGGATTGTTGTCGTCTTTCTCTGAATCAAATCTGATAGAATTGATTGCAAGTGGTGCAACGGTTATGATGATGGAAGAACCGATACATACTGGAGGCTTGTATGACACTATTAAAGTCAGCAAGGGCAATCTGCTACCGAGTATTGAAGCCGCAGAAAATGGGATCTCTATTAGCATAGGGAAGGGTAGCATACATCGCGGTCCTTACTACCAACGCACTTTTTCATCAATTGGAATTGCTCCTGATTTCCTATCAACAGACTTGGATGGTAAAAGAACACAGGGAATTGCTTCGACGCATCGAAGCGGGGACGGCTTCGATATTTATTTTGTATCGAATCAAAAAGATTCGGCGCAAATAATTAATCTATCCCTCAGAGTGAATGGTAAGATTCCTGAAATATGGGATCCATTGTCTGGAAAAACGCGTGCAGCTACAACCTGGGAAATCAAAAATGGTAGAACGGAACTTCCTGTTCTTCTTGATAAGAATGCCTCTCTCTTTATAGTGCTTCAGCAACCCGCAACCAAATCAGAAAGTAAGGTTGGTAAGAATTGGACGGAAACAAAAACGATTCAAAATATTGAAGGTGGTTGGACCGTGCAATTTGATCCAGGTTATGGAGGTCCAAAAAATGCAGTTGCGTTTGCAACGCTGACTGATTGGACCGTCAATCCTGATAGTTCGATTCGATATTATTCTGGAACTGCCAGTTATTTAAAGAAGATCAATTATCATTCGGCACAAAAAAATGAAACAGTTTGGCTGAACGTGGGAGTGGTAAATAATCTCTCGGAAGTTTTCGTCAATGGAATTTCCTGCGGTGTTGCGTGGAGTCCTCCTTTCAGAGTTGATGTAACTAAGGCATTGAAAGAAGGAGAGAATAGAATCAGAATTGATGTGGTGAATACTTGGAATAATAGATTGGTTGGTGATAGTCGATTGCCACAAGACAAAAGAATTACGAGTACTGTGTATCCATTTAAATGGGAAAACAAACCATTGCTTGCGGCCGGATTGATTGGGCCTGTTGTGTTGGAGACGGAAAAGTGAAGGGCTGAAGCCCATTGAGCATTTCGCCGCGGCACATCGCCCGGCATCTAGCACAGGGGCTAAAGCCCCGAAGTTTTATATGCGCTGAACCCCCAGCCTGAAGGCTGGGGTTATTAAAGCGCATTAGTCGCATAATTTTTTTTCCTCTGCGCGAGTCTCCGCTTGCGGGACTCGCGTGCAATGATGTATTACCGGCGAGTCCCGGTAAGTCTCTGAACTTTTCTGCCAACCGGTGACTCGCCGGGAGGAAATTATCCATATTCATTCTTGCACGCGCGATTCATGAAGGGGCTAAAGCCCATTGAGCATTTCGCTGCGGCAACTAGCTAGGCATTTAGCACAGGGACTAAAGCCCCGAAATTTTTTATGCTCTGTACCCCAGCCTAAAGGCTGGAGTTATTAAAGCGCAAATGATACATCACAAGCTGATTGTACTTTATAATTGATGCGACACTGTTCTAATAACCCCAGCCTCGTCCGACCGGTCATCCGGGCGGGCTTTAGGCTGGGGTCAAGTGCTTTTCTTATTCTGGGGCTTTAGCCCCTTGTCACACATGATGTATTTGTATGTACAGGGCTTTAGCCCATTCATCTGCTCACCGGCAACCACACGCTCATCTCACCATGTCCACGATTTCCCCATGCGTAGTATGGTACCAATTTTATATTCACTTCCGGAGCAGGTTTTTTAGAGACTTCTTTATATAGTTGGTCATTCCAATCCCCGTCGCTGATTTTTTTTGCTTTTGTTTTCAGCGTTATCACTTCGCTATTACCGATCCTTTCCATAGACGGCGTGAACGTAGCATTACTGGCTAATCCTACAGCAAAAACTGAATTCTTCTTATCCAGATCAACTGATTCAAGACAGTACACTACAGGTCCACGTTTCACCGCCACCTGGTTCCTCGTTTCTTCAACAAGTGGATTAGCTTCAATCATTGTGACTGGCATTTCCAAAATCAACTGGAGCTGGTCGCCTTTATTCCATTTACGTTTGACGGCTGCATACTTTCCATTTTCGATTGTAGTAGAGAATGGTTTTCCGTTCACCAGAATTTTAGCGGCATGACACCATCCCGGAATTCGTAAAAAAATGGAGAACTCTTTATTTTCAGTGTCATTAATCCGAAGTTTAATATTTCCATTCCACGGATAGTTGGTTTCTTCCGTCAGATTTAATTCGCTTCCATCATTGAGATGCGTTTTCAGCGTATTGCCTCCATAAAGATTCAACCATAATCCTTCATCAGAGATACTGTACATGTAGTCGCTGACTTCTGCAATGGTGCGAACAACATTTGGCGGACAACAATTCGACAAAGAAATATAGGGCACACGGTCCTTCGACCACCGTTGTTTATATGGTAGTTCATCCGACACGGCAAGTGGATTGGTGTACAGGAATTTTGTTCCGTTGAGGCTGATGCCGGACAAAACGCTATTGTAAAGCGCAAGCTCAACCACATCTGCATACTTTGCATCGGAAGAAAATTGTAGCATGCGCCAGTTCCACAATACATTTCCGATGTTCGCGCAGGTCTCATTATGCGCCGTGAGGTTTGGCAACTGGTACTTTCTTCCATAAGCCTGGTGCAACTTTTCTACGTCATTCGGATTATAAGAAGTTCCATCATTCGACACGCCATCATATAAAGAGCCACATCCTCCGGTAACATACATCTTATGATTGACCACATCGTCCCACATTCTGTTCAATGTAGTCAGCAAGGATTGATCTCCAGATTCCGCAAATAAGTCGGCGGCCCCCGCAAACAAATAGTTTGCTCTCACGGCATGTCCCTGCACTTCCTGCATTTCTCTAAATGGATAACGATCTGAATTATCATCGGTGCCTGAGGCTACGCCACGCACATCAATTAATTTCTTGGTGAGCGTTTCATATTTTTTATCACCTGTGGTTCGGTATAATTCTATCAGACCCATGTAGTGTGAAGGGCAGATTGCATTTCTTGCAGTTTCGGCACTCGCGGTATCATAAAAGCGATATAAAAAATCTGCAGCTTTCCTTGCGATGTTTAATAGATTGGTTTTCCCAGTGGCTCGATAGTGCACACAAGCAGTGGTCATCAGGTGACCGATGTTGTACGCTTCGAAACTGAGCCGACTATCAAATTGTTTCTTTACACCAGAATTCTTTTGGTCGATGGTCGATTTCGTATAGATGTATCCATCTTCTCTTTGAGCCTTGCCGATTACCTCAATCACCTTGTCCATCATGGAATCCAATTTGCGATCCTTAGTGATCGCGTATACACTCGCAACGGCTTCGAGCATTTTGTAATAATCACCATCGTGAAAAGAAGGCCCTTTGTGCGAGCCAGTATCTAACCCCGCAGCGATCTCGAAATTTTTAAAAGCATGAGAAATATTGGCATCGTTATAAACTCGCCAAATATTTGGGACCATGGAATCCTTGCACACCTGGAAACGCTCCGCCCAAAAACCGGTGGTCCATTGCACGTCACCCATATCAACGCTCCGCAATTTGGAATACTTGCTTCTGGACGTATTGGTGAGACTTTTTTCTTGCGCTGTCAGCTGCTGACATAGCATCAAAGCAAGAAAACAACAATATAAAGACATTCGCATTTCAAAAGGTGTTCTAACCTATGTGAAACCTATGTGTTCCTATGTGACTATGTGGTGAACCTGCTAAAAGTTCAGTTAATAACATTCGTGTCATTCACCACAACTTGTCCCGCAAAATGCGGGATAGGTCCAGTAGCAGCATATAGGTTTCACATAGGCTGTTCATTTTAATAAATTAATTACATCTTTTTCTCTCCTTTGCGGAATCACTTTCAATGACTCCAGCTTTCCGTTTTTTATAACGCCTTCCACTGTGGTTTGGTAAGGCGCATGCAATTTGAAATGCACATCCCAATCCCACGGCCAGGCGGGAAAAAGATAGATCTTTTCTCCGTCAACCTGCATCAACATTTCCTGCAATCCAATCATCCCTGAACCACCCCAATTGTGATCAGGCGTCCAGTCAAATCCCGGTCCCCAGAAGGCAGGAAATCTCCGTCCCGAGTTTTTCAATTTTAACAGCGTAAGTTTCGCTGCCTCTTCTGAAAGTCCCAACCTTGCAGCGAAAATATTATCCTGCTTCCAACCTACAGGACTTCTGAATTTAATCACGTTGTTATCATATTTCCAGGTGTTGAGCGCCACATCAAGATCTGGTTTACCTATCCCATACATTCCCCACGGAAACACGGGATAAAGTTGAGGAGATTCAACGTTGTTGACCCGCTCCCAGGTTTTAGCCGGTGCAATTGTTTTATGACCTTCAAATTCCGTAAAAGAAATCGGCGGAATTCTTTTCAATAGACCTTCAAAGTATTTTTTCTTCTCTTCACTCAGATAATGTTGCGGTAATTGCAACACGCGTTCTGTAACTGTTTTTAATGCGGCAATAGTTGATGTAGAATTATAGGCCATCTTAAATGTTTCCGCTCCTGATCCAGGAAACAACACCAACTGTCCATTTCCATCAAGCGCCTTAATTCCTCTTTGCTTTGCGAGATATTGATAATGCTCATCAAAAAATTTCAGGCAGCTTTCGATGAAGGGCAGGTATGAAGAAATATCTTTTTGTGTGTAGCGCTCTTCTTCCAACATCATCAAACAAAATTCCAGCACGGTGTCCCACAAATACTCTAGCCACGCATTATATTCAACTCCATTGTCAAAGTTTGCCGGCCGTTTGAATCCATATTCCGCCATATTTGGCAATCCAAAATTCTCCATCTGCTCTGTGAAGCATGCGCCATCATGATGCCAATAAACTTTACTACGCATTTCTGCATTTTTTAAAATGCGTAGATAGAAATCAAATTGCGGCTTTAACAGATCGAAGTCGCCGCTCTTGATCATAGGAAAATAAACCAATCGTTGATTCTGCGCGGTATGAACACCTCCGCCCCAGTTTCTGAAATCGGGAGTGAAAGAATAGCTAGTATCAACAAAACTGGGATCGTAAGTAAACAGACCCCCGTTGAATCTTGTCGGATATTCGCCGAATGCATTGCACCCTAGCATATATCGGAACAACTGGTAATTCTTACCAACTTCAAACGGATACGGCGCAGGGCTCTCGAGGACGGGACGACCAGGATCGACGAAGATGAAACTGCGATCCCAGAAATCGTTCCACCATTTGCGTGTATTGGCAAGGGCGTTTTTGTCTGCAATTGATTTTTGTATGCTGGCCGAAAGTCCATTTTTCCATTCGTCTATCGATTTAGCGTTTGCGCGATACAAATAAATATTGATCGATTGTGAGCGCGTCGCTGTTTTACTTTTCAGCTTCCATGCTTTAAAATCTGTGTTGATATATGTGCCTTCTGTTTCGCCTGCAGCTTGTAAATTATTTCCTTCGATTCTTCCTCCGAAGGTTAGATCTTTCAGTGGATTGAAGAGTTGATCTTTTACGGAGTCGAGCCCCTGTTGTTTCACCGTAACATCAAAAACAGTAACAGGATCATTACGATGACAAAATAAAATACCGTTATTTTCAAAAGCGATTTCGTCCTTGAAAGTTTTGATTTGTTGAGACGCCCACTTATATGAATTGGCATTATTAACTCTGCCTGAGCCAAACCGATCTTTGAACCTCCAATTTTCATAAGTCACTTCAGAAACGACTGGTGAACTGTATCGCATCTCCACGTGTATGGCCGGATGAAAAACATCAACCCAAACATCAATATCCGTGGAAAGTTTTCCGTTCGATGCTTTAATGTTTACATACCCATCTTTTAAAATGAGCTGCTGTTTGAATACTGTTCCTTCAAAGGGATTTGGAGAAAGTTTGATTCGAACCCTTCCGAGCTTCAATAAAGCGTTATTCTCGTCGAATGTTCCGCTCTGCGCAATATAAAAAAGCAATTCACCTTTTTCTACCCACACATTTAATCCGATGTCACCGCCGCCGCAAGGCATCGATTCACTTGAATTCTTACTTTGAGTAGTCCACGTGACGTTGCAATTATCCAATTCTGACTGAGCAAGTAAAGAAGTGCTTGTAAAAAAAAGTGACGATAAAATCCAGGTGTAGAAAGTAAATCTGCGTATTTGTTTCATTATAGCGCGATCTCGAATGGAAACTTAGTGAATCGATCGCTCAAAATGAAGGAATTTATTGGATTGACTATCCTGTACCTGCCTACTGAAGAAATTCCGCCACCAATATAGGGTGACGAATGAACCAACTCGTCGTTAATAACCTGCTAATATGTCGCTATCGCACCCTTTTGGATGCATTCAATTGTCCCATTTTTGTGTTTTCGTTTTATATATAAAAAAAGATATTATGAGTAATGCACCATCTATGAAACTTGACGTGTATGTCAACTATGCCGGAGTTTGCCAGCAAGCTTTCAAATTTTATGAACAACATCTCGGCGGTAAAATCACGATGATGTTGACTCACCAACAACAGCCGGGTGGAGCGAAGGTTCCAGACGATTGGAAGAATGCGATTCTTCATGCACGCATGGAAATTGGAAACACCGTGCTGATGGGTGCCGACATACCTAATGCTGAGCCCATGCGGAGCGCTTATCTGACATTAAGCTTGAGCAGTGCAAAAGAGGCGGAGCGTATTTATGATTTGCTAGGTAAAGAAGGACAGATTTTCATGAAAATGGAAGAAACTTTTTTTGCCTCGAGGTTTGCGATGTTACGCGACAAATTTGGGACGTCGTGGATGTTGCTTCATGAGAGAGAGCAATGAGTTGGAAAAGAAAAACCGCGTTCGCTAAAGCCGACCCGAGCGAACGTCGTTCGGGCGGCTGCGGTCAAGGTGCCCCGGAACGGAGTTGAACCGTTACCCGCGTTTCGGCGGACAGGATTTTAAGTCCTGCGTGTCTACCAATTCCACCACCGGGGCTTATCAATTGCGGATTACGGATTGCGGATTGTCGAATCCACAAACAAAAAATTCCATCCCCGACGGTGATCGTTGGGATGGAATTAGAGCGGAAGACGAGGCTCGAACCCGCGACCTCAACCTTGGCAAGGTTGCGCTCTACCAACTGAGCTACTTCCGCATGTACTTCGAATCTCTGATTCGAAGAGAAAAAGAACTAAATCAAACACCGAATCAACGTTCAGCGCCGAGGAGTGCAAAAATAATGGGATTGTTTCCTTTCGGCAAAATTATTTAGCCTTACTTGTATTGAGGCGTATACAAGGTATTAGAGGGAACTGCAACCTCTGGTTTGCCATGATATCTATGTTTGTATAAACCGTAGCAACCGCCAAGTACAAAGGCGCAGATGCAAAAAACCTGCAGATAGAACAGGAACACAGAGGAATTCACCCAGTTGCGTGAAAAATCGCGCTCCTGGTTTCTCTTTAATTGTTCAAGATATTCCTGCTCGTGTACATTTCTTACTGGTTGTTCCATATTGGTTTCTTTGCGCTGCAAAAATAATGTTAGAATAAATATAATTATAGTTTAGCCCGAACAATTTCAGTAAAACGGGTCTTCCCTTTCACGAAATGAAGCCAAACCACGCTTCTTGTAAACCAGCCCTCTAATCGAGTTTGCTTGTTACCAGAAGAAAACCGGTGGTCTTTTTTTGAAAACATCCATCCAATAAAGGCAATGTGCGACTTAAAAACCGCAATAAAATAGGTGCCTTGTCCTTCGAATAATGACTTGAAAGCGGAAACTGTATCCAATAAAAAGCGAAAAGGAATCTTCCATATGCTTTGAGAAAGAGGAAGATTCTTGGCCATCATCACAAGGTTATTGCGAAAATTCAGAAAAACCTTGGTTGCATTTCCCTTGGGCAGCGTTCCTCCTCCAACATGATAAACAATTGATGAAGGACAAGCATAAATCTTATATCCTGCTAATTGCACTCGCCAGCAAAAATCAATTTCTTCCTGGTGGGCGAAGAAATATTCATCGAGTCCATTCAGATCGTGATATATTTTTCCACGAACAAACATTGCAGCGCCTGTTGCCCAGAACACCGGCTGAATGGAATCATATTGACCCTCGTCCGTTTCGCAGATGTCAAATATTCTTCCCCGGGCAAACGGATAACCCAGGTAATCCAACCAACCGCCGGCCGCACCCGCATATTCAAATCTCGTGCGATCATGATACGTGAGGATCTTGGGTTGGCAAACACCAATCGAAGCATCTGACTGCATCAAATCAATGATCGGTTCTATCCAATCTTTTTTCACTTCAACATCAGAATTCAATAACACGAAATAATCCGCATTCAATTGCTTTAAGGCCTCGTTGTATCCTTTCGCAAATCCATAATTTTCTCCCAGATCAATTATTTTAACAGCCCGAAAGTTCGACCGGAGAAAATCTAAGGAGTCATCAGTAGAGCCATTGTCAGCTACTACAACTTCATAATTGGAATACGAAGAAGAAGTAACAGAAGGAAGAAATTGTTCAAGGTACTTTCGTCCATTCCAGTTAAGAATTACAATAATTATTTTAGGGCTCACTGCGTTTATTTGGAAACAATTGTCAAAAATAAGCGATGCGTACTAATCAATGTTTTAAATTCGGACGATGATACAACCCTGGCTCAATTGGAGAACTGCACTAGCCATCGTTGCCATTGCCATTGTCAGCGGAACTATATTCTATTCTCAATACCTCGCAAAAAAGATTGCAAACGAAGAACGACAAAAAGTTCAGCTATGGGTTGAAGCCAGCAAAGCCATTCTCAACAATCCAGGAATGGATCTCAGTCTGCCGAATATTGTAAGAAACGAACAGAAATCCATTCCAATTATAGAAACCACGGAAAAGGACAGCATCATCGATTACGTAAATCTGGATTCTATAAGGGCGGCACAGGAACCAAACTTTTTAAAAAATAAGCTGCGAAAATTTAAATCGGAAAATCAACCACTAGTAATTGTTCTAAGTGAAAAGCCTTATGTGGCAAACAAATATTACTACGGTCATACAAGCCTGTTAGACCAGGTTCGATATTATCCCATTGTTCAACTGCTCATTGTTGGTTTATTCATCATCATTACCATTACGGCATTGAATACGAGTTTTCGTTCTACGCAGAACCAGCTTTGGGTGGGCATGGCAAAGGAAACAGCCCATCAATTAGGGACCCCACTTTCATCGCTCGAAGGCTGGGTGGAGATGCAAAAGGAAAATGATCCGAACAATAGCCTTGTATCGGAAATGGAAAAAGATGTAAACCGGTTGAAATTGGTTTCTGAACGATTCAGTAAAATCGGAAGTACGCCACATCTTGAAGAAAGAAACCTGGTAGAACAAGTGAGAAATATGATCGATTATATTAAAAAAAGAGCGGGCGGCAAAGTGCAATTCAAGCTGCTATCGGAGAGTGGCGAAGAACTTAGAGCTCAAATTTCGCCAGCGCTTTTTGATTGGGTGATTGAAAATTTACTGAAGAACGCGCTGGATGCGATGGAAGGAAAGGGCAGTATTACCGTAAATCTTACCCGACAGGAAAAAGAGATATGGGTGGACGTAACAGATACTGGCAAAGGCATCTCGCGAAATAATATTTCAAAAGTGTTCAATCCAGGATTCACTACAAAAAAGAGGGGATGGGGGCTCGGATTAAGTTTATCCAAGCGGATTATTGAGCAATTTCATAACGGGAAATTATTTGTAAAACAATCCGAGCCTGGCAAAGGAACTACTTTCAGGATTGTTTTACTGAATTGAACTTTCTCTTTTTCCAAAGCCCAAAAGCCGTTATTTTTGCGACCCAACCAGAACGGTTTAAAGTTTAAGGTTTAAAGTTTAAGGTTTAAGGTTGTTTCTCATTTAAAGTTTGAGGGTTACAAATTTGGGCGACCAACATTAAACATTAAACCTTAAACCCGGAACCTGTAGGCCCGGGTGGCGAAATTGGTAGACGCACTACTTTGAGGTGGTAGCGCTGGAAACGGCGTGCTGGTTCGAATCCAGTCTCGGGCACTTGGCCGCCGAAGCCTTGGCGAAGGCGGCCCTTTTCTTCGCGTTATTTCCTCTGCATAATTCGTTATTCGCACGAAATTCAGCGTTGTTTTTCTCCTTGAATGGTTGATTTTTATTTGACAGCATGACAACGCGCGGCAAATTAATTAGTCTTTAAAAACTATATTGCGATCATGCCTGCAGTTAAAGCTGACAATAGAAGTGCAATGCGGTTTATCTCAGGTAATGGTGAAATGGCCAAACTCATCATTGCGCATGATTGGGCGCAAACTTCACTTGGAGATCCTGAGGGCTGGCCCCAAAGCTTAAAAACAACGCTAAGCATTTTAATAAACTCCAGATTCCCTACTGTTCTTTTTTGGGGTAAGGATTTAATTTGTTTCTATAACGATGCGTTTCGCCCCAGCCTTGGTATCGAGGGAAAACACCCATGGTCGTTAGGAAAAAGGGGTGAAGAAATGTGGGCAGAAATTTGGCCTATTATCAAACCCTGGCTTGATCAGGTACTTTCAGGCGGAGAATCCATCTGGATGGAAAATCAATTGGTTCCCTTTTATCGCAACGGCCGCATTGAAGACATTTACTGGACCTTTTGCTACAATGCCGTATGCGATGAAACGAATCAACCTGCAGGTGTGTTCGTAACATGTACGGAAACCACGGAAATTGTTCTTTCAGAAAAAAAATTGAAAGAGAGCGAAAAGAATTTTCGTAACATGGTAATGCAGGCACCGATTGGTATTTGCATAGTCCGAAGGCCAAATAGCCAGATAGAAACTGTCAATAATTTCTTTTTGGAACTCGTGGGGCGGAAAAGAGAGGAAATGGAATCCCAATTTTACTGGGTGGTTTTGAAAGAAGCGGCAGATTTTTATGAGCCTCTTCTGCAGAATGTTTTTGATTCTGGTATTTCTTACTCTGGAACAGAGCACAAGGTATTGCTGGTCCGCAACGGCCAGGAAGAAAACCTGTATATTGATTTTGTTTATGAACCAATTAAGGACGAAAAGGGTACTATAGAGCGGGTAATGATTTTGGGAATTGATGTGACACGACAGGTGCTGTCCAGACTGGAAATAGAAAAGGCGCAGCTAAAAGAACGTTTGGCTATTGATGCATCACAGTTAGGAGTATTTGAAGTTGATCTTGTCACAAATGAAGTGGATGTTTCACCCAGATTAAATGAAATATTAGGCCTGGAGTATTCGTCTGGCAGAAAAAGTTTTGTTGACATTATTCACCCTGAGGATATGCAAAAAAGGAACGAAGCCTATGAAGCGGCTTTTCAGACGGGGAAGCTTCAGTATGAAGGAAGGATAAGGAGAGAAGATGGCGCAGTGAGATGGATGCGTACGTTAGGCACTATCCTGTTTGACGAAAATCATGCTCCTCAGAAACTTGTTGGTGTTACACAAGATATCACGGAACAAAAAGAATTTGAAGAAGAACTCAATCGGAAGGTGAGGGAACGTACCCTCGCCTTGCAAGAAAAAAATGCTGAACTAGAATCTTCCAATCAAAAACTCGAAGAATTTGCCCACGCGGCTTCGCATGATCTCAAAGAACCAATGCGAAAAATTAACTTTTTCACTGATCGATTGAAAAATCAATTGCAACTGCGTTTAAAAGAAGAGGAAATTCAAACCTTTTCAAGAATTGAGGCTTCCATCAGGAGGATGGTTTCTCTGGTTGACGACCTTCTAAAATATTCGCACTTGAACCAAATGCCCTTAGCAAAGGATAATATTGATTTGAATAAGAAGCTGCAGTTAGTATTGGAAGATCTTGAACTTGATATCAAGGAAAAAAAGGCTGTCATTGAAGTTGGGACCTTGCCAACAATTGTAGGTTACCGCCGGCAAATACAACAACTTTTTCAAAACCTGATTAGCAATTCTTTAAAATATGCCAAACCTGATGTCGCTCCCCGAATCATTATTCAGTCAGCAAAGGTTCAAGCACGTCATTACCCTTCAGTTTTTCCAGAAAGTTTGGATGGACAATATTATTTGATTGAAGTCAAGGACAACGGTATTGGTTTTGACCCATCGAATAGTGATGACATCTTTAAATTATTTTACCGTCTGCATCAAAAAGAAACATTAAGTGGAACAGGTATTGGGCTGGCTATCGTTAAAAAAGTGATGCAAAACCATAATGGAAAGATTGAAGCCCAGAGCAGTTTGGGGAATGGTGCGACTTTTCGGCTATTTTTTCCCGTAAGTTGACAAAAAGGAAAGATGAGCTTGGCAATAAAGCCTACCTTCGTTGCAGACTTTATGGAGAAGAAATTGATTTTATACGCGGAAGATGATGTGGATGATCGCCTTATTTTTGAAAATAGCTTTTCTCAAAACTCAGCCGAAGTAGATATTCACATTTTCAATGATGGTCTTGAACTTTTGCATTATCTAAAGGCCGAGTCATATCTGCAACCTAGCCTTATCGTTTTAGACATTAACATGCCACGACTTGGTGGGAAGGATGCTCTACGGATCTTGAGAGATATGCCGTCTTTTTCTAAAGTTCCAGTTGTACTTCTTACCACTTCCTCATCTCCGGTTGACCGGTTTTTCGCACAGCACTTTAATGCGGCGTTTATTACCAAACCAATGGACGAGATGGAAATGCAAAAGATTAGGTTAGAACTATTGAAATTCTGCGAGCAGAATCACACCTATGAAACGTGATTTAGAATCTCCCGCCTTGGAAGTTTTAATATTTATTCATCTGCTATGCTTCCAATTCTGCAATAATCAACTTGGCGTTATGCGCGAATATTCGCCATAATGGCCCATGGTATAATTTTTTTCACGTTGATGACAGCAATTAAATTTGCGACTAGTATAAAAGAGATCAATATGCCAAGCCTAGACCTCTCGATACCACATCAATTGACACAGGAAGAAGCATTGAATAGAATCAAGCAACTATGGAGCGACACCAAACGCGACCATGGCGGTATGATCAGCGACCTGCGTGAAACCTGGGAAGGCAACAAAGGAACATTCAGCTTTAACGCAAAAGGATACGATATATCGGGCAATCTTGAAGTTCAACCTAACTCGATTGAAATTCGTTCCCAGGTTCCGTTTGCCGTATCATTATTTAAAGGAATGATAGCGAATATGGTTCAGCAGAAAGCCAAGGAACTACTCACCTAGATGACAGTTGACGGATGACAGTTGACAGTGGAAGACAGCTGGTATCGCTGTCATCGGTCTACCGTCATCTGTCCACTGTCAACTGTCAACTTTTTTTGTAGCTTCGCCGCGCTTATGCGCACGGTTAGAAATTATCTAAGCTTAATCAAGTTTTCCCATACCATTTTTGCGATGCCTTTTGCCCTGATTGGGTTTTTCCTTGCAGTCAGGTATATCTACAAAGCACCTATCGCAGGAGATGATTTGCCTTTTGAAAACCTGGTATCGTCCTTGTTGCCGGGCAAATCAATTGACGTAGTGGGTGGAAGCGTTTATATACCGCGATCACTCATCGCACTTAAACTTGGTTTTGTAATTCTTTGCATGGTCTTCGCAAGATCCGCGGCAATGGCATTTAACCGGTACCTGGACCGCAGGTTTGATGCGCGCAACCCAAGGACGGCCATCCGGGAAATTCCATCCGGCGTGATTTCAGCAAACAGGGCCTTAGTGTTTACATTGATTTGCGCGGTCCTCTTTGTTGTGTGCACGTGGTTCATCAACATTTTATGTTTTTATTTGTCGCCTATTGCACTCTTCATCATTCTTGGATATAGCTATACCAAAAGATTCACTCCACTTTGTCATTTGATATTGGGACTCGGACTGTCGTTGGCTCCTATCGGGGCTTATCTCGCCGTTACAGGCGAGTTCAATCTGTTGCCGCTTCTATTTTCTGCGATCGTGTTGTTTTGGGTCAGTGGATTTGATATCATCTATGCACTTCAGGATGAGGAGTTCGACAAACAGAACAACCTATATTCCATTCCTGCGGCACTAGGGAAAGCAAGAGCGCTCCGGGTTTCGCAGATATTGCATTTTCTGAGCGCTGCTTTTGTTGTCGCTGCTGGCCTCATCGGTCAATTCGGAGGTTGGTATTGGATTGGAGCGGGGTTATTTCTTTCTATGCTCTTCTACCAACATTCGATTGTAAAGCCTGATGATTTAAGAAAAGTGAACCTCGCCTTTATGACAGCAAATGGCGTTGCGAGTATTGTATTCGCAGCGTTCGTTATTGTTGACTTGTATGTAAGATTTTAACACACATTACCCACCACCATTCTTTTTCTTTTCTTTGTGCTCCTTGTGGTTCTTCGTGGGGCTGCCTTTGGCGGACCTTGTGACCAAGGGTTTCGAAGATCAATAAGCTGACTATTTGAAATGGCACGCATTCTTGCAATTGATTATGGTCTTAAGAGAACTGGATTGGCAGTGACTGATCCACTCAAGATTATTGCGACGGGTCTGACCACAATCGAATCACAAAAGTTATTTCCTTTCCTTAAATCTTATCTGCAGAAGGAAGAAGTGGAATTAATCCTCATTGGGGAACCTAAAAACCTGGATGATTCTGATACACATGCCACTCCTCTCGTGACAAAAGTGATACATAAGTTGAAGAGAGAATTTCCAAAAATTCCTGTTCAAACGGTCGATGAGCGATATACTTCAAAACTCGCAAAGCAAAGCATGCTGGAGATGGGACTGAAGAAAAAAGATCGTCAAAACAAATCACTCGTTGACGAGATTGCTGCTACTATTATGTTGCAGGAATACTTGACTTCAACGCATTAGCCATTAGTCAAAGTACTATACTAACGGCTAACAGCTAATAGCTAACATCTTACCGCGATTGACATCTACCCAGTTTAATTCGTGTAATTCGCTAAAATTCGTGCAATTCGTGTGCAAGACGCTGGAGGTGTCTTAAATTCGCGCCTTATGATATTACCGATCGTAGCATACGGAGCTGGCATTTTGAGAACTGTTTGTAAGGATATTGACAAGGACTATCCGCAACTCGATAAATTGATCGAAGATATGTGGGAAACAATGTATTACAGTAGCGGGGTAGGACTGGCCGCTCCCCAGGTAAATAAAGATATTCGATTGTTTGTCATCGATAGCACACAGATTTTTGAAAACCTCGATGATGATGAAAAAGACAAATATCCAGATGAACCAGGCATTAAACAGGTCTTCATCAATGCGCACATTGTAAAATTGAATGGAGAAGAGTGGGCTTATAATGAAGGGTGCCTCAGCATTCCCAAGATTAGGGAAGATATCTATCGGAATGAGGAAGTCACGCTTAAGTATGTAGATGAAAACTTCGAACCACACGAGCAAACTTTCAATGGTATCACTGCCCGCGTGATTCTTCATGAATACGACCACATCGAAGGAAAACTCTTCATCGATTATTTAAAACCGTTGAAGCGAAAACTGTTGAAAGGAAGATTAGATGATATTTCGAAGGGGAAAGTGTCGGTGGATTATAAGATGACCTTTGTAAAATAAGAGGAAGATCCAAGATCCAAAGATCCAAACAATAAGACAAAAAGAAATCTCAAAGAAACCTCAAGCGTCAAACCAGAAACTTCAAACGACAAACTTCAAACATCAAACCTGCATTCTTCACAGCCCTTCTGTTCATGTGCATTTCTTCTGCTGCAAATGCACAACAGGATTCCACAGTAAAAGTGGACAAGAAAGTTGTCACGCTTAAAGAGGTTGTTGTTCGCTCTAACCTGAATGTGCCCACATTTATCGAGCGGGTAAAAAATGATACTAGTTTTTATAAGGCCTTCAAGAATCTAAAGATATTGGGATACACGGCGCTTAATGATGTGCGCATGCTGGATCGGAAAGGAGAAATGAAGGCTTCGCTGCAAAGCAAAACCACACAGTCCGTTCATAATGGTTGCAGAAGTATGAAAGTGCTCGATGAAAAAACGACGGGCGACATCTACACTAAATCTGGCGATTGGAATTATTACACACTACAGATGTACGCCGGATTATTTTGGGTGAAGGATACGCTATGTGGTGAGAATAACATTGTGGGGGACACTGAACTGACGTTGAAGAATAAATCGGGTATCGATAAACATAAGGAGCAACTGAAAATGTTGTTCTTTAATCCGGGTAGAAGAATTCCAGGCATCCCGTTTATGGGCGATAAGACGGCCATGTTCGACGACAATCTTGCGGAGTATTATGATTATATTATCGACCTTGATCAATTAGGAGGCGAATGGTGTTATGTATTTACAGTGAAGGCCAGGGATGATTTGTCGCGCGGACAAAAAGATAAAATCGTCATCAACAACATGACCACCTGGTTCAACCAGGAAACAATGGACATTGTAAAACGAAACTATGACCTCAGTTATAGCGCGGGTGTATATGAGTTCAATGTTCAGGTTGAAGCGGAGCTAAAAAGATTTGGAGAATATCTTGTTCCAACTGTTCTCAGGTATAATGGAGATTGGGATGTGGTGTTTAAGAAAAGAGAGAAGGGAATATTTACGGCTACGTTATTTGATTTTAAAGATCCGACCTCTCAAAGTGCTTCAAATCACTAATGGAATTGAGAGGTCGGATCTTTAAACCGCTCTCTTCACTTCATACACCGGACTAAACAAATATTCTTGTTTCGTCTTCACATCAAAACATTGATATCGTTTTCTCAATTTTTTTCCTTTCCGAAAAATTCGACCATCGTCAGTCGTAAAACATGTTCCTTCGGGGACTTGTTCTACTAACACGAGATCTCCGGTATTTTGATCATATTTTCTCAATATCCGCATCAGGTCATCATCGGCGCAACTTGATGCAGGAAGATCATGAATGGATTGTCGAAGCCGCAAATTAATATCATCGGGAAAAATTTTCGCGGTAATAAAATCTTTTAAAAGAAAGGCATAGATGTTTTTCCATTCCTTTCCATGGGATTGCACCCTGTTTCCATATTGCTGAAAGGTGAGCAGGTGCGCGAGTTCATGCACAAGCGTAATTAGAAATGAAAATTTATTGAGATTGCCATTTACACTGATGCGATGATTGCGGTCGTGCGTGGCGTGGCGGTAGTCGCCCAGAATACTTTTTCGTTCGCGTGTGATGGTGAGATGAACACTGTACTGATGCAGGTATTGCATCACCAGTTGTGCGGATCCATCGGGCAGATAATGCTGCAGGTATTCAAGAGGGGCTTCCTGTTTGGGCATTTTTTTGTTCCTTACTCAATCGTAACAGAATACTTACTTCTACAAATGTGTATAAGAAATACAAGAACATGCAACCAAAGATGCCCGCTTTATTCACATCTTTTCCAAAGCTGGCGATGTATGCAAATGCGGCGATCAGGCACACCAGCATCTTTAGAAACATTCCACCATAAATATATTTCAGGAATTTGTGAGGCTGATTATTCTTAAGCGCTTTCCGATATAGGAAAAAGGAAACGAGAGTAGCTATGAATAAAATTGCATTCCCAATTATCAGCACATCTCTATCTGCGTTGAACTTTGCGAGCCACCGCTGCCCTGCTATGAAAAGTGCATTAAAAGCGACGAAGAGAAGGATAATAGGGAGAAATGAATTGCGGTTTCTATTTCTTGTCATTCTTTCTTGATGTATCCCTGATAGCTTTTGTCATCATTGCAATCAGGACGAGCAAAGGTAATGCCCACACCAATATCGGAAAGGAGAAATGAAGTTTTTGATCCAGCTTTATGCCGGCGAAAACGGCCAGGCCAAGCAGCACTACAAGTTGTGCTCCCAGCCCGGCGTATTGTAAAAGAAGTTTGCTATTATCTGGAGGCGGCTTCTGCATACTCGTTTTCATCCATATCGTTCATCGCTATAACATTTCCATTGACATTGCTTACAGCATTCATATGACACTGCCCATTAAACGTTGCAGCGGGTTCCACTTGTAATTTTCCTGCGCTTATGTTTCCCTTTACTGAGCTTCCATTTTTCAATTGGAGCAAGTCTTTGGCTTTAATAGAACCGGAAACAGATCCCATTATGTCGGCCATCTGACAAGAGATATCGCCTTCAACTGAACCATTGGCGCCAATGATCACTTTCGCGGAACCAATGATGTTACCTATGAGGTTTCCATCAATTCGCAGATCGCCATTACTTGTGATATCACCTTTCAAAGAAGTTCCGGCACCTATCATGCTGGCACTTGCGGGAATGTTTTCTCCGCCTTCGGACTTGGATTTTGCATTAAACATAGAATTGGTATTTTAATCGTTAATGGTTTCAGGATTTGGAACATTTATACTGGTCGTATCCATTTTCACCGTTGTACTTCCCTGCAAAACCGATTTCAGGCTGTTCAGGTATTGATCCTTTTGCAGCATTGATTGTTCAAGCGAATCGGTCCGCATCTTCAGTTCCCTTAATTCCTTGCTGGTATTGATATCGCCATATCCGGGTATGTACAGTTTCAAGGGCGTAAAAACGATCAATGCCACTGTCAATCCCGTCAACACCACGAAAATGGTGCTCAATAAAATATACACACTCAGGCGGGAAAGCTTAAAAGTCACTACCTCTTCGTATGTATCGTCATTCATGATTACCAGGCGATAGCGGTTTCTCAACCGCTTCAGCGTGGAATTCGCGTCAAATTTCGCCATAGTTGCAGATTCGGGCTAAAGGTAGCAACTTAACCATCAGCCTGCTGAAAATTTAGTGCCAAACATCTCGGATACTTAACGTATTAACCCGCTATTTTTGGCTGTTTGTTTAAAATATTTTTTAAGAAAATCAGTTAATAGCCTTTAGCTTGCGGCCGATGCTATCTTTCCTTCAAAGACGGGTGCTAATTCTTCCTGTTCTGCTTTGCCTTTCAACCACGGTTCTGAGCCAGGACGCGTTGAAAGTTGACGTGGACAAGCCCGAAAAATTTGAAAACAAGAAGCTGGGTTATGAAAAGACGGGGGAAAAGAAATTTACTGCACCCCGCCGGTTCATGCAAAATACCACCACCCATTACAATTACTATTTCAACGCGAACGATAAACTGAATGCGGTTATTGCCAGGGGCAAGGCTATTCACCGCGACAAATACACTGAACTCCTTTCTTTTTATAATTATTCTCTTGAGCAGACTGCTGGCGACAAACAAGAGCTTGACTCCGTGATTTATAAAGTAACTACAGGAATTCTTATTCATGATTTAAGGAATAACTGGCTTGACAATATGTATCTCCTGATGGGAAAGGCCTTTTATTTCAGGAACCAATTGGATAGTGCGTGGCAAACCTTTCAATATATTAATTATGCGTTTTCTCCGAAAGAGAAAGACGGGTACGATAAAGTGATCGGCAGCAATTCAACTGAAGGTGGAGGCGTGTTTTCAATAGCTACTAAAGAAAAGACGAAGGGTATTAAGAAAATGTTCGAACAGCCGCCGAGTCGTAATGAAAGTTTTATCTGGCAGATCAGGACGTTCATTCAAACCGATCAACTTGCAGAAGCTTCCGGATTGATCGAGATGTTGAAGAACGATCCGAATTTTCCTCAGCGTTTGCAACCCGATTTAAAAGAAGTGCAGGCCTTCTGGTTCTATAAACAAAATATGTATGACAGTGCCGCAAAATATCTTTCGATGGCGCTGAGCAATGCAGAAACAGCCAATGAAATGGCGAGGTGGGAATACCTGGTGGCGCAATTGTATGAACGATCCGGACAACACGATCATGCGCAGGAATATTACGCGAAAGCAATCAAACACACATATGATCCCGTGTTGGAGGTTTTTGCACGACTGAATTCTCTGCGTGAGAATAAGGATGGCAAAGAAAATACAATCAAGCAGAACATAGATGAACTGGTAAAGATGGCACGGCGCGATAAGTATTTTAATTATCGAGGGTTGATCTATTATACCGCGGCCCAAATGGAATTGGATCGGCATAATGATGCTGGAGCAATTGCATTGCTCCTTAAGAGTACGAGGTATAGTGCTGATGATCCGGATCAGCGAAACATATCTTTTCTACAACTTGCCGACCTCGCGTTCAAAAACAAAGATTATCGTTCCGCAAAAAATTTCTATGACAGTGTAAATGCTACGCCTGGTTTAATAAAAGACATGGATGCCTTCCAGCAACGAAAGCGCAATTCGGCTTTACTGCTCGTTCCTCTTAGCAGGATTGAGCGGGAGGACAGTCTTCAACGAGTAGCAGGAATGCCAGAAGCCGAGCGTGAAGCATACATTAAAAAACTCATTAAGCAATTGCGGCGTGCGCAAGGGTTAAAGGAAGATGAAAGCGCCGGGAATGCATCTGTAGTGAATCCAAATGCCAATGAAACCGTCGACTTGTTTAATAAGGTCGATAAAGGCGTTTGGTATTTTGATAATGCTTCCCTGAAAGCGAAAGGATTTGGTGAGTTCAAAGCCAAATGGGGAACAAGACCGAATGTTGATAATTGGCGAAGGATAGCCGCGGTTGTACAATTTGCGCAAGCCCAACCTTCCGATGTAAAAATTGGGGACACTCCACCATTCGCCTCCGGCAGCACTGAAATTAGCTATGATGCATTGGCAGGAAATCTTCCGCTTACTCCAGAAAAAATAAAATTATCCAACGACACCATTGAAGCAGCATACCTGCAGTTGGGGAGAGTATATCAAGACGAACTGGAGGATTATCCTTTTGCAATTGCCGCATATGAAAAATTATTAAGCAGGTTTCCGAATACTACTCAAAAAGAAGATGCCTGGTTCAATCTTTATTATTCTTATTGGAAGATGAAGGATTATGAAAAGGCGAATTATTATAAGAGCTTGTTGATGCAGGATTATCCTACAGGTAAACATGTAAAGGCTTTAAATCCTGGTTCAGTCCCCATTTCCGCTGATAGTGTGTTGAAGAATGAAGTAACAGCGGCGTATGGAAAAATTTATACGCTCTTCATCGAAGGAAAGTTTGACGAAGCCATCGCCGCTAAAAAAGATTTGGACGCGATGTATGGAAATAAATATTGGACTCCTCAGCTTTCCTATATTGAAGCAGTATATCAAATCAGGCAACGGAATGACAGCGTTGCGAAAATGTTGCTGTCTGATATAGTGTACCGATTCAAGGATTCTCCCATGTATTCAAAAGCGGAAACCTTGCTAGATGTAGTCAATAGAAGAAAAGAAATTGAACAATACCTTACCAATCTTCAGGTGCAGAGGGCTGGCGAGGATTCTGCTCGGGTAGTTGAACAAAAACCAATCACCCAAACACAGGAGCCCGCTGTAAAGAACAATCAACCTGTGGTAGTGAACCAACCGCCGAAAGTACTGCCACCTCCTCCGCCCAAGGCCGATACCGCTACCAAGGTAGTTCCGCCTACTCCCAAATCGGTTTATTCATTCAATGCCCAGCAGCCGCAAATGGTGATGGTAGTATTGGAGAAAGTGGACCCCGTTTATGTGACGGAAACGAGGAATGCCTTCAACCGTTACAATAGAGAAAAATATTATAACAAAACTATCGAGATCAATAATATTCCGCTCGACGACAATATCAAATTTGTGGTGTTAAAGCCTTTCGAGAATGCTGATGCAGCTATTGACTATATCGAAAAGGCAAGGAAGCTTACGAGAGGCGACATCATCCCCTGGTTACCGGCGGACAAATATGGATTGTATATGATAAGCCAGGAAAACCTTGATTTGTTGTTGGCTTCCAAAGATTTCAGTGCATACAAGAAAGCACTCGCTGATGCGTTTCCAGGAAAGTTTTAAGAAGCCATTAGCTATTAGCCATTAGCCATTAGAAAGAGAATTTACTATAATTGAAGGCTTTAAGTTAACAGCTAAAAGCTAAAGGCTAAAGCTAACGGCTAAAACAAGTACAATATTTGCATAGCTACATTTCTACCCAATAATCGCCATTCAATCATCTTATATGTCAAAAGCTGTTCGCATTTTCTGGAGGATATTCTTCATCGGAATTGCAGCATTCATATTATTTCTGTTCCTGATCAACTGGGGCGTCTTTGGAAGGATGCCTTCCCTCGGGCAACTGGAAAATCCTGCCATAACCCTGGCATCAGAAATCTATGCAGATGATGGGACACTCATGGGTAAGTATTACAAAGAGCGCGGAAACAGGAGTAATGTTGATTATCGCGACATTTCCATTCACGCCATCAACGCTTTGGTAGCTACGGAAGATGAGCGTTTTTATCAACACTCGGGGATAGATGGCAAGAGCCTTATGCGTGCCGTTGCCTTCATGGGTCGTGAGGGCGGAGCGAGCACCATCACACAACAGTTAGCCAAGAACATGTTGGATCAGGGTTCAAAGAATACCATTACAAGGGTGATTGAAAAGATGAAGGAATGGATCATTGCGGTAAAACTTGAAAGAAATTTTACTAAAGAGGAAATCCTGGCGCTTTACCTCAACACTGTTCCCTTTGGAGAACAGATCTACGGGATAAGGAACGCATCCCGAACTTTTTTCCAGAAAGAACCCGATCAATTACGACCCGAAGAGGCAGCTGTTCTCATTGGCATGTTGAAGGGTAACACCATTTACAATCCAAAGCGCAATCCCAAGGCAGCTATGGACCGGAGAAATACGGTGATCGATCAGATGGTTCGCAACAAATTCATTGATCCCGCTAATGCCGCCAAACTTAAAGCGCAGCCTATAGTTTTAAATTATAAGAAACTGGATGAGAACAATGGCCTTGCGCCTTACTTCCGGGATGTAATCAGGGACGACCTGAAGAGGTGGTGTCGTGAACATACAAAGCCTGATGGCGATAATTACGATATATATGTTGACGGTCTCAAGATTTACACCACTATCAATCCACGTATGCAATTGTATGCCGAAGAAGCTGTTGCCAGCAAACTTCCGCAGTTGCAAAAAGCATTGAATCAGCAAGCGAATATCAGGAAGGGAACGGTGTGGAAAGGGCATGAGAACGTTTTGGAATCGCAAATGAAGAACAGTGATCGCTGGAAGAATATGAAGGAAGATGGATTTACGGATGATGAGATCCGTGCGTCGTTTAAACAAAAGGTGAATATGAAAATATTTGCCTGGAACGAAAAGAGAGAAAAGGATACAATGATGACGCCTATTGATTCCATCAAATATCATCGCCTGATGTTGCAAACCGCATTTATGGTGATGGATCCTATTACTGGCCAGGTGAAAGCGTGGGTTGGCGGAATTGATTTTAAGAATTACAAATTTGATCACGTCAATCTCGGCACAAAAAGACAAGTAGGCTCTTCAATAAAACCGTTCTTATATGCCGAAGCAGTTGAAGAAGCAGGATTCACCCCGCAAACGGCATTAGAAAACACTGCACAATATTTTCCGGGATCGGGCATGGTGCCTGCTAAAGGCGTGTGTAAAGGAAACGGAGAAACAGTGTCAATGGCTGGAGCGCTTACGTGGTCGCTGAACTGCGCCACTGCTTATATCATGAAGCAAATAGGACCGCAACGCTTTACTGAATTTTTAAAGCAAATCAATATTCCAACTAAAGTTGAACCATATCCTTCAATTGCGTTGGGAGCATGTGATCTTTCTTTATACGAGATGCTTTGGGGTTACACCATGTTTCCTTCTGGCGGATTTAGTACAAAGCCGATTTACATCACGCGCATAGAAGATAAAAATGGAAATGTAATTGCACGATTCGATGCTGACCGCAAAGAAGTGATCAATGAAGTAACTGCATACACGATGGTGAAGATGATGCAAGGCCCGGTAGATTTTGGAACTGCTGCCGGACTCAGATCAAGATTGGGAGTTGCTGAAATGGGTGGTAAAACGGGAACAACTAACGACAATGCTGATGCGTGGTTCTTCGGATACACACCACAACTACTTGCAGGTGTGTGGGTAGGTTGTGATGACCGTTTCATCAGATTGGAAAGCGGATTAGGCTACGGTGGTCAAGCGGCAAGACCGGTATGGGAATACTTCTTCCAAAAAGCGTTTGCGGATAAAACTTTAGGTCTGGACAAACAAGCAATGTTTGTTCAACCTGAAAGTCTGAAGCAAGATATGAATATGGATTACGGTGGCATGATCGATCGTGTTCCTCCGCCAGGTGCCGAAGGTGAAGATGTGGGGAACGGTACCGCTGATCAATATCTTGATACTGCTACTCCAAAAATTCCTGTGGATTCTAAACTGACACCTGAAGAGAAAGAAGTGAAGAAGGAAGCAGTGAATCCAAAGAACAGCAAAGAAACCAAGCCAGATAGCGCGCAGGATGACGATTCTAAAAAAAAGAAAAAGGGATTTTTTAGAAGATTGTTTGGAAAGAAGGATAAAGACTAACAGTTTACAGTTTACAGTTTACCGTTTACCGTTTTCAGTTGCGGTTTGCCGTTATCCCATCTTTGGTCAACCGAGAACTGTGAACCGTAAACTGTAAACTGAAAACGGTGATCTGAACAATATTATATCCGGTTTTTCTGTTTTTGAGGGGTATGCCCAGTCCGAAAGCCACTTCCTCTACCGTCGTCGATAAATTGGTGTCAAACGCCAAGGCGATCTTATCCAATAGAATTGGAATCTCTCTCGGAGTGAAGAAAATGAATGAAATTGCGTCCACACTTTCTGACCAGCAGAAATCTCAAATTGATTTAATTGTATTTGAAGAATTCGCGAAGCGGATTAATGGATGTCCGGTGGGAAGTGAAAGATTATTGTGGGACAAGGAAGCTTTGAAAAAACAAGATATAATTGTTGATAAGGTAATCAGGGTTTATCGCGACAAGATCATCGACAAATGTTTTGAAATAATCGCCCTCGATAAAAAATGAAGGTTCGGCAAAAGATATTCTTATTCTGTTTACTCTCTCTGTTATTTATTGGATGTGATCGTGTGACAAAAGATGTTGTGAGAAGTAACCTTGTTGAGGGAGTCAGCACGTCTTATCTACACGATACATTTCGATTGGTATATGTACAAAACACCGGTGCGGCGTTAAATCTGGGCGACAGCCTTCCTCCGAAGCTTAGTCTCTGGTTGCTGAGTATCGTTCCACTAATTATTCTTTCCATTGTTTTTTATTATGCGATAAGGAATGCGGGCAAGATGGGAAATATGAAACTGCTGGGCATATGCCTGATTTTTGCTGGTGGCATTGGTAATATCATCGATCGAATATTTTTTGACAGACATGTCACCGATTTCATGAACGTCGGAATTGGGAATCTTAGAACAGGCATCTTCAACTTTGCAGATATGTGCGTCACCACAGGCGTGATTCTCTTTCTTGTATTCAGAAATAATAAGGCAATTAAACGCGCGCCTGTCTCATTTTAAGGCGGGAATTAATAAAAAAGCCCTCGGTGGTCCTCTGTGTTTAAATATAGGATTTAACCCGTTTTTGAAACCCTTTGAAATTAAAAAACCCTCTGCGGTTCTCTGTGAAACCCCTTCGGAGTCATTAGGAACTTCGAAGAAAAGAGTTTACTCTCCGAAGGAAAAAAAATCTTACACCAACGAAAATGAATAGGCAACTTATTATGGGTTGCCTATTGCCAGTTGCCTATTGCCTGTTGACGATTGGCCCCGAGAGAGTGACAATTAAAAAAAGCCGCCCATCACTACAGACAGGCGGCCAGCATTACCACTTATTTAAAATTTAGTTACGAACCAGCAGCTCCTTGATTTTATTGGACAGAAAATGTCCATAAGGTGGATTAGAATTTGAAAGGATGATGACTATATAATCACTTTTCGTATAAATGTTGAGTTCATCGCAAACATTAATGAAGCCTCCACTGTGTCCTACAATGTTTTCATTTGCTAATACCTGGTGCTCCGTTCCATAACCGTATCTGCCATCGTTTACAGTGAATTGAAGAAGTTCCTTTGTTGTTTTTTCATCAAGCAGATTATTTCTTAAGAGAGCGAGTGAAAATTTATGAAGATCATTCACGGTTGATAAGCCACCTCCAGCTCCGCCGCCAACAACTGAATTAGTCATGTATGCTTTTTCAAAAATATTCTCTCTCACGTATCGCTCAAATCGTTCGTGCGTGAGTCGTTCAACAATTAGCGACAACAAACAAAATCCCGTATTGCTATACCGCCAGCCATTTCCAGGCTCAAATGAAAGTTGCTCTGCTTCGAAGAATGGCATAAAATCCGCAGGTGAACGAAGACTATCTTTTAATTTTTCATACATCGGGCTTTCAAAGAAATCGCCCATGCCGGATGTGTGTGTCAACAGTTGCTTGATAGTAACGTTAGCAACTGCTTTGTTCTTTAATGACAGGTAGGTTCCTACTTTATCATCAAGTGAGAGCAAGCCCTCATCCCTCAATTGGAGAATGCTGATTGCGGTAAACATTTTTCCCATCGACGCAAGGTCGAATTGCTGTTCAAATTGGTTTAGTTCATTATTTCCATTAGTACCAAAAGATTTTGCATACACTAATTCATTGCCTTTTGCTACCAATACGTTTCCTGAAAAGTCGCCCGACAATTTATTTGTAATGTATTGATCAATGTTGTCTCTTAATTCTTGCGTAGAAAGCTTCCCCGACTTGATGAAATAACTTTCAAAAGGGATCGGCATGATTGTTCTTCTTTTGAACTGCTGAAGTGAGTCGGTATAGATCGCAAACTTCCACCACGCATCATGTTGGTTATCCTGGGCCCAAACTTCTGCTTCATAGGGAGAATTGAACTGTACCTTTCTTACTTCTACTTTTCCAATTACACGATATGCATTATTAAAACCCGTCAATACCTGTTCAAGCTCCGCTTGATTTTCTGCCACAGGCTCCAGGAATCTGCGGTAAGCGGCTGTATCGCCACTATTATATAATGTGAAGAAATTATTAACTGCATCATTTAGTTTATTATGAGGCATGTTTGGTTGAGCAAACCCCCGTGTACTAATCAGGAGGCAAAGCGCGGTGAGGGAAAAGATCATGACCGCGATCAAGAAATTACTGGCTTTCATGTTATACTTTTTTAATAGTTACAGCATTTGACTACTAGTGAAAGACGCAGGTTACAGAACGTGGGCTATTGATTAAATTAGTTACTTCAAATTCCTGTTATGAGAATCCTTTTATATGTCTGCTCCTTATTTTTTGGGATGACTTGTTTCGCGCAGCGAACTTTCTTCAATAACAACAATACCCTTGCGCACACCTTTTCTATTGTAGCCCGGGATCCTAAAACGGGGGAGATGGCTGTTGCCGTTCAAAGTCACTGGTTCAGTGTGGGGACCGTTGTGGCCTGGGGCGAAGCAGGAGTGGGAGTGGTGGCAACGCAATCGTTCGTGAACAAATCTTTTGGAATGCGCGGATTGACCTTGCTTCGCGATGGACGATCGCCACAAGAAACGTTAAATATACTTTTGTCTGATGATGCTGGAAAAGAAGTACGACAAGTCGCGATCCTCGACACCACCGGTAAGGTGGCCACACACACTGGTAAAAATTGCATTGATGCTGCCGGGCATATTAATGGCGATAATTTTTCTGTTCAAGCTAATATGATGCTGAATGATAGAGTATGGCCGGCGATGGCAAGCGCCTGGAAAAAATACGATCAGCTTCCGATAGCTGAACGAGTCATCGAGGTATTGAAAGCCGCGCAATCAGCAGGTGGAGATATTCGCGGAAAACAATCTGCAGTAATAAAAGTATTTGCTGCGCATAAAACAGCAGAGCCATGGAACGACGAGTTGATCGACTTGCGCGTTGATGACAGCAAAGAGCCAATAAAAGAATTAGAACGACTTTTGAAAGTTCATCGCGCATATGAACATATGAACAAGGGGGATTTATATACCGAAAAGAATGACATGGAAAATGCGATGAGGGAGTATAATGCAGCAATGAAACAGTTTCCGGATAACCTCGAAATGAAATACTGGACAGCCATAACACTTGCAAACAATAAACAGGTGAGTAAAGCACTTCCTATGTTAAAGTCGATTTACGCAAAAGACCCGAATTGGAGAGAACTTACAAGGCGCTTGCCGAAGGTGGGATTGTTGAATGTAAGTGAAACTGAATTAAAACAGATGACGCAGTGAATTTTAAAAGATCCGATCCTTTATAAAAGATTGGATCTTTTAAAATCCAGTAGCATCCATTTATCACACCCGAAATGCCCCGAGTTGCCCATAGGACCATTGAGGTATTTGAACCCAAATTTTTCATAGATTCCCAGAGCCTTGGTTAGCTCCGGCATTGATTCCAGGTAAACCTTATTATATCCTACAGACTTTGCAAACTCCAGACTTCGATTGATCAATTCCCGACCCAGACCCGCACCTCTTGCCTGGGGAAGCAAGTACATTTTCACGAGCTCACAGGTATCGGCTGGCAATCCATCGGTAGGATAGACGCCGGCTCCGCCAACAATTTCATTGTTGATCAGGGCAACATAATAAATACTTCGCTCTTTTTGGAAGACTTGATACAGCGTATCAGTGGTGGGATCGTAGTAAACAGTTCCGGGATGGTTAGCACCAAATTCTGCAAGCGTGTTCCTGACAATCACGGCGAGCGCTTTATTATCTCCAGGCTGAATGGTTCGGATAAATACGTTCTCCATGCCGCGAAAATACGCAGGCATGCAATAGGGTGGGGAACCTGATTAACTAATGATCGCGAATAATGAATAAATGAGGATCAAACCCAGAACGATGGAGGCGAGGAATGTACGATCGGCTTTAGGCATAGGTTGTTTTTTAGGAATGATTGGATATATGTAAAGTAGATAAAAATATAAACAGATGCAAGCAACTGATTATTGTTTTCGTCGAAAACTTTTGTATTCTTTTGCGAAGCGTTAACTCAGTTGAGGGTTGACAGATGACGGTAGAACACAGAAGGTGGAACGTTGTGTTGTGCACTGCCTACTTGATCATTAGTTGAATTCATTTGTTTCACCAACGTTTCAGCGGTTAAGAGTTACATATACCTTTCCCACACTGTCATCCTCCTTCGCCAAACCCGCCCGGCCAGAACGCCGTTCGGACGGGGCTATGGCGGACAAGTCTGTCAACTGTCAACTGTCATCTGTCATCTGTCAACTGTCAACTATACGCTAGTAATGCCATCTAACAAATGCTTCCAATGCCGCATATTGCGTTAGTCCCAATTTCGCATACTGCTTAGCCGTATCGGCATTGCGGTCTTCGGCCCTTTGCCAGAATTCGCGATTATCCGTTCCCTGAAATGGAACCATGTCTTTTTGGGACTGATGTATGAAGATTCCGAATCGCTTTTGTAGCACTTGTCCGGGACTCATTGGTATCGCCATTTCAATCTCTTCAATATTCCATTCCTGCCAGGCGCCTTTATATAACCACATCCAACAGTCCTTTACCCAATCATCACCTGCGGCTTTAATACGTTTCAATGATTCCATAACAATGTCTAGACATACTTTATGGGTCCCGTGGGGATCTGCAAGGTCGCCGGCACAATACACCTGGTGCGGCTTAATTTTTCTGAGCAGGTCGATAGTGATCTTCACGTCCTCTTCGCCCATTGGATTCTTTTCGATAGTACCGGTTTCATAAAATGGAAGGTTAAGGAAGTGCGCGTTTTCTTCTTTAATTCCTACGTAACGACAAGTAGCCCTGGCCTCACATCTCCTGATCAATCCTTTAATAGCACGTATTTCGGCGGTATCAACCTGGTTCGACTTCTTTTGCTCAAGAAATTTCTTTGCATCGTCCAATATTCTGCTCGATTTCTTGGTATCAATTCCTGATATCTCTTCAAATCCAACGGCAAAATCAAGGAACCGGGTTACAAATTCATCGGTAACCGCGATATTACCAGAGGTCTGATAAGCAACATGAACATCATGGCCTTGATCGTGTAACCGTTGGAAAGTGCCACCCATACTAATGATATCATCGTCGGGATGTGGTGAAAAAATTACCGCTCGCTTAGGATAAGGAGTCGATCTTTCAGGATGGTTTGGCAGAACGGCATTGGGTTTTCCGCCGGGCCACCCTGTAATAGTGTCCCTCACCAGATAGTATACTTCAAGGTTAATTTCATATGCGTCACCTTTTTCAACAAGAAGGTCGCTTAATCCAAATTCGTTATAGTCATTGTTGGTTAGTGATAAAATTGGCTTTCCCAATTTGAGAGCCATATTCACAACCGCTCGCTTGGTCATTGGAGCGGTCCATTCAATTTCGCCTGTTAACCACGGGCTCTTAAATCGTGTTAATTCAGCCGCGGCTTGTTCGTCCACTACAAACAATACATCTGGATGTTGTTGTAATAAGCTTGCGGGAATTTGTTCAGTAAGATTTCCTTCAACTGATTTTTGAAGCACGGGTGCCTTGTGTGGTCCCCATGCCATGAGAACAATTCGCTTCGCTTTTAAAATAGTGGATATGCCCATTGTGATGGCCAATCGCGGTACTTGCGAAATATGTTGGAACTCGTAAGAATTGGCGAGCCGTGTTGAATTCTCGAGGGCAATTAATCTCGTACGGGAATGAATACTCGATCCCGGTTCATTAAATCCGATATGTCCGTTGTTACCAATACCAAGGATTTGAAGATCGATGCCACCTACTTCTTCAATTTTCTGTTCGTATTCCGCGCAATGTTTTTTTACTTCCTCTTTCGGCAATTCGCCGTTAGGAATGTTGCAGTTCACAGGATCAATATCAACATGATCAAACAAATTCACTTTCATGAACCTCGCGTAACTCTGCAAAGCATCTTTGTCGATAGGATAATATTCATCAAGATTGAATGCAATTACGTTCTTGAAACTGAGTCCTTCTTCTTTGTGCATTCGCACCAGTTCCGCATACAACGTTTTAGGCGTTGATCCGGTGGCAAGACCCAATACACATTTTTCTTTCTTTGATTGTTTTGCCCGAATGAGCTTAGCAATTTCTTTTGCTACAGATACAGAACCTAGTTTGAGATCCGGGAAAATATTGAGAGTGACTTTCTCGAATGAATCGACCATGCTCATTGGTTACTACTATTGATGGAGGCACGAATGTATTTTGAAATTGTGGAATTGGGAAATTGGGAAAAGATCCGACCTTTTCAGCTCCCAGCTAAATAGAAAAGGTCGGATCTTTTACTCCACGCTGATTTCATCAATTAATATAAGTCCCGGGTCTCCTTCGCCGCGCATACCTGCGGGGATTTTTGCATAGTTCTTCGCTATCACTTTGACAAAGCGCGTAGTTGAAGGATCGAATTGTGCAGTTAACCAACCAAATGAACCATTGGCATCAGCTTTAAATTCTTTGGAAGATCCTACCTGATTAAATTCTTTGCCATCTTGCGAAACATAGGCCTGCACCTCAGTTGGGGGATATACTCTACTCCCTCCGGCACTATTTGCATGCACTGCTACTTTTGAAATAGATGTTGCTTTACCCAGGTCGATCGTCGCTTCCATATCATCTCCTCTCCATCCCTGCCATTCAACGGACATAGTAGGTTTATTTGGATCAGCCATTGCGCCATTAATCAAACCAAATGCGCCGCCATTACCCATATAGCCGTCAATCGGATTCTTAGCAATGGTAATTTTTTTCCCGGTTGCCTTACTGTTATAAAACCATTGTTCGGCAAACGAAGTACCATTTCCCGCAAACAAATGCATAGGCTGATCTGTTGGAACAAATATTCTCATCCTGATCGGATAAGTGGAGTCGACAGAATTCTTTGGTATGTTTTTGATTCGCGGATCGGCGGG